>Ga0123342_1003907_pt1 | contig 23380 bp, 10 predicted proteins | sample Turbeawhitnodule_FD_89960 | JGI IMG/M metagenome (GOLD analysis project Ga0123342, IMG submission 89960) | Root nodule microbial communities of legume samples collected from Mexico - Turtle bean Mexico white nodule | ecosystem: Host-associated > Plants > Roots > Nodule | place: Mexico: Nepantla... | reverse complement strand
TTTAGCATGTTTAAGGAAGGAGAACATAAATGCAATATACATAGAAAATGGAATGATTGGTTCTAATTGTGAAAGCACAAAAAGTTGAAAATAGGAAGAATCTAATCCTATTGATAAAAAAGAGAGAAAAAAGAGAAAAAAGAAAAGAAAAGAAAATTCTTTGAAAATCATGAAAAGGTAGAAAGAAAAATGAGGGAAATTGTGAAGTCAAAAGAAAAATGTTATTAGATAACACAAATGTGTTCTAATTGGATTGTAGGTATGTTCTTCTTTTTTAAATTGTGCATTTTATTATCTGAAAAAATCAATATTTTTTGGAAGCCCAACCTCATTACAATCTTGGAGAAGACCTCAAGATTCATGTTTCTAATATGTTTGTGATACGAAGATGAAATGAAAAGCAACTGTGATTTGTTATGATTCAGTGAACATAGAGAGAAACACTTACCTGTAAGCATATGAGAAGAAATTCCTTGATGAATTGTCATTTATTTGTTTTGATTTGATCCTGGAAGTTGATTGTATATAGATTTTTCTATATTTGAATTTGGAAGCATCATAAGTTTCTAATTTAATATGTTGTTTAGTGAATTAAGCTGTTTTAATATTTAAATTCAAATATATTCATTTACTTTGCTTAAGGACAAGCAAGATTCTAAGTTGGGGAGAGTTGATAAGTGCCAAATGTTAGTAATATTTTATATTAAAATATAGGCACTTATGAGTATTAATTGCTAAAATAAGTATAAAATAACCCCTAATTTGTGAATTTAACCTTTTTAGATATTTTGTGATTTTTATTTGAATAAGAACGATTTATTCATAAATTTTGTGTTAATTTCAGGATTCTAGGAGAAAATGAAGATGATTGGGCAAAATGAAAATTTACAAATCTAAAAATAGAAAGTTGGAATGCATCAACACTCACCATAGCTGCCCAAACTCACAAAAAGGCAAGATGCCACCAGTAATTCTCACTCAAATGAGCTCATTCTCGCTTAAGCGAGACAGTTTTAGAAACATTGGGTTGTTTTACGTTTTACTCGCTCAAGCAAGCCCATTATCGCTTGAGCAAGAAGTCACTTAAGCCCAAAAAAATTATGTTAAATAGAGGGCTAGAGGCACAACCCTAGTGTGCAAGATTGAGGGTAAAACACCATTGGGTGACTTTTAACCCAACTGGGAGAGTAGAAGGTGTGGGAAACATTAGAGGAGGCAGTCGTCAAGGAGAAACATCCTGGATCTTCTTTTCTTGCTATCCCTGCTTGTAACAGTCATGATGTGTGGCTAATTCTACCCTTTGGGATTGGGAGTAATCTGTTCAAACTCTTTTGCATTGAGGTGATATCTAAACATAATATTTTGTTCTTGATTGATGTTTGATATTATTGTTTTGCTTCTAAATGCTTGGTTTACATAAACTGAAATCTAAAATTTGACTGGAAAGTACTTCTAAGGTTTTGACCTAAACGATAATGCTTAACATATTTGAATGTTAGGAATAGATTTGAAATGTTAATTGCTCTCAACGTCTGATCTTAAGGATAAGTTGTTTTTACAAATATGCGAGGAATCAATATTTAGGAAGCATCTTAATAATTTTATATGCGAGAAATCCAAGTAAATTATTTTTATATGCGCATCAATATCAATCAAAGAACACAATATTTCCATGCTAATCAAATTACTAAAGAGTGAGAAAGATGAAACCCAATCCCTATTTTTCAATTTGAAGCAACAAACTTTTTTACTTGTTTTCTTATCAACCACTTCCATCTCAAAAAAATCCAACAAACTTTTACTATTCTATTTTATATCATGTGAATCTTTTACTTGAATATCCAACTGTTCCTTGTGGATTCGATATCCGTCCTTAGTGACAAACTATTGCTTCCGACAACACGGTGCACTTGTCGTAAAATAGTCATCAATACCCGAATCTCATGTCTACTCGGAAAACATTGATGTTTCATGCAACTAGATCCATCACACCTTCATCCCTCAAAAATCTCATTTATCTTTTAAAACTCCGAACATACTTTAGATTCCTCACCCTTTTTCTTCACCAATAATATTGATATTCCTCATGGTAACATACTCGACCCAACAATCTATTTTCTGTAATTTATTTTTTCAATTGTACTACTCATATGAAGCCATTTTATAATGTGTCATTAACGCCAATCTTGCTCAAGCACCAGACCAAAGAAAACTCCACTTTTATCTTTGAATACAACCTTGACACTTACTCTAAAAAATTGTGTATAAAACTCCACTATGTCGAAGTACTACTTATCAAACATGTATTATTTATCTCTATTTGAAGTTAGATTATGAATAAAGTTACCCTAATTCGTGACTCGTTCCATACTCGTTGTGCTACTACTCATTTCATATTATTTCAATTTGGAGATGTCACATTTCCATTCATCACAATTAAAAAGAAAGTGATCGAAATAAAGTCAATTCATCCCGAAAGATTATATCTAGGTCCTCCAAAGACAGACGTCTCAAACTCTCTTAAAATTTTAGTGCATTGGTAATAACAATCACCTACCGTGTGTGTATATATATATATATAAAATACTACACTAAAACAAATGTTGGTGTAAAACTATTAGCTGAAAAGACTGTTGATCAAGAGTGATCAAGTGCTTTGAAGAATCCAAATCCAAGGTGTTTGATGAAAGGTTTGTGTTGCTGCTGTGTTTGGGTGGGATCTGGGTAGAATAAAGTGTGATCCACTCCTTTGTTGAATCTAAAACTGATGTGATTAAAAACCTTTTTGAAATCAAGTGTTTTTCTAACTAAGTGAAAAACAACCTGTTGTTTTGTTGAATCAACCGATTGTTTTACTCTTGGGAGTTTTGAAAAAGGTTGAAAACTGTTTTAGTTTGGTTGACTTAAGTGTCAAGCCAAGCAATCGGTTGTTTCGTGGTTTCAACCAATTGTTTCTTTGAAAATCCTAACAGAATTCTGTTTTGAATGGTGAATCTGCTTTAAATGTTTTTCAATTGAATACGCTCCTTCATTAATTGCTTTGACCAATCTTTGGAAAATATAAATGGTTTGCTTATGTTTTCAAACAAGTAAGAAACAGTTTTGAGAAATTCAGTTTGAGAGATTTGATTCTAAGATTTCAATATTCACATCAAGCTTTGGGTTTTCAAGAGAGAGTGGAATAGGATTGCAATTGTATTCAATTCAGTTTGTTCTGTGATCAGGTGTATTCCTTTCTAAACCTATTGTATTTCTGGTGTTGTGTTGTCAAGGAGTATTGTGTGCTCTTGAGGTGTTCAAGATCAATACTCTTGGTGTGGTTTTCCAAAGATAGTGTGTTTCTTGAAGGGTTCAAGGTCACTACTTTGGTGGTTTGTGTTTTGTAATCTGGTTTGATTGCTTAGTGAATTACCCAGTGGTATTCTGGGGATTGGATGTAGCTCTTGGCTTAAGAGTGAACCAGTATAAACTGTTGGTGTATTTCTCTCTTACCCTGAACTCATTTAAATTTTGTTTTAAGCTTTGCTGATATAAGCAACTGATTGTTTCGAAGAAACAACCGATTGTTTTTCTGTTGCTTTGCTGTTTGCTTAAGTTCTTGGCTAACTTCATTCCTATTCTGGATTTACACAAAGAATTTTGTTAAACCTGAAGAAGTTTTCAAACCCCCCCTCCCCCTCTCTTAAACAATTCACCCTCTCTCTCGTTTAAGGCCATATATTCTAACAAAGACCACTTTAAAAATTACAACCAAACACTTACCATGATTAAATGTATTTCCCTAAAATAAACATGTGTTCAATATCAACTTCACATAATATAGAAATATCCGTGCCAAAAAAAAATATAAAAAAAAGTATACTCTACTTTTAGAATTAAGATAGAAAATCATCTTGATTTAGTCATGAATGTGCACCCTCACCACTTTATCAAGATTTTTTCATTCTTAATACTTTCATCTCTATTCATAACAATCACTTTGACTAAACCACAAACAAGATTTAAAAAAATGACCTTGTTAAACACCCTATTAGAAACTTTTAACTAAGTCTTGAACCTAGACTTAAACAAAAATCTACACGCAAGAAACCCACTACCCTCAGGTTATCCTAAGGATGAACTGCTTTGATACCATTAAATGTAACATCCCAGAAATACATCTAACTATTACAATACAAATCCTACATGTTTATATACAAGTTTAGAGTTTTTCAAAACATTCCTAATACATGGTAAGGACTTATAAAAATACAAATATTTACAATATAAGGTTCACAACAACATCCTAAAGCCTTTCAAAACCTCCGTCACCTGTATGATCATCTGCTCATGTACATAGTACAGTCATTGCAGTTCCTAACACAACAAGAAAGCAAGGGTAAGCTAATGAAAATAAAATTTTATAATATACACAATTCAATCAAAAGAACAAACCAAATTACATGAATCAATTTCTCAATTATTCAATCTTCTTCAAATCTCAATATAAAACAATCACATAGATCCTACATGGATCTACACATCCAGGATATTCAACAAACAGAATAACAATTGACGCCTTTCAGAAGACCCGTATTAGGTAAGTCCCGCAAAGATTTATAAATGTGGCTATGGTAAATAGCCACATTCATAAATGCTTTACTCCTCCATCTTAAAGATCATTCAGAAGCATATAAGAATGTGATTATTTACCATAGCCACATTTGCAAATCGCATTTACGAATGCGGCTAAATAGTCGCCTTCTTATCTGTTGGATTTAAGACTAGGTGTACATCAAAATATAGATGAAATAATATATGAAATGATGAAGTCTATTCAATAACACTTATGTAGACTAAACAAATTAATTAGGTGAAAGACACCTCACTTAACAGAGCGCTTAGTGCTCAATGATCTGAGCTTGGTGCACGGGTGTGGGTAGGTCAGCTCGGTTGTTGGGCCTATAAAGCGGGTCATGAGTTTGGCCCAGTTATACTAGTAATCCTGTTGGAGAATAATTAAAATAATATTTTTATACGCTAATATAAGGTTATTAGTAAAAAATATTTCTTAACCTTAGGGTGCCTGTTAGGACACGTAGTGGTTAAGTTACACACATTGTGAAAAGATAACATTGCACCATGAGTGAGGGTGTCCACCTAAACAAAATATTTTCCTGCAGTTAGCACCTGAAGATAAGTGGTGTCCTATTAGCATGTGGTTTTTCTGTTAGTATTTTATGCTCTCATTAGAGATAAGATTATTTTCTGTCGTAGCACCATGAGTGAAGGTGCCCATAACAGAATGTTTTTCTGTTACGTATGCTTTCGGTTGAGATTAGATTCTCATGAGATAAGGTTGTTGCAAGAGATAAGCTATAAAAGGGGCTTGAGACCCCACGTAAAGGTACGTTGTTTTTGAGATTGAAACTGAATACTTCTTTAATTTAAGTAAGCTCTTACTGACTTGATCGTCGAAGTGTGATCAACAGGTAGAGCCCCCTCTGTTTCAACGGAGCCACGTTCCAGCGCAACAAGAAGATGTAAAAAAGATTCCAGAGAAGACAGATCGGAGTTAGAGCTTAGCACCAGAGTCAACCGGCAAGAACACTCACACATATATATAGACACACACACACACACACACACACACACACACATATATATATAGGTATACAAAATAATAATTGTCTCATTCCCTTACTTGAATATTTTTTAAGATTCATGTGTTGATTCGATGGTGTTTTCTATCTTTTGAATTTCTTGTTTCTCTTTCAAAAGTACCCACGTTATGGCAATGGTCGTATTTATAGTGTGACTTGTAATTAGGGATGGCAATAAGGCGGGACAAGTGCAGATTTGACTATCCCATCCTCATCCTCGAAGTAAAAATTCACCTCAATCCCTAGGGTATGAATTTTTGTCCTGTCTTTATCTCCATCGGGGAACTAGTATACTCGTACCCCCACTTGGATAAAGGTCAAATAATTATAAAATAGAATAAAAATGATCAAATGTATGACCTAGAAATAAGTTACAAAAGTAAGGACCAAAGAAAATTTAACATAAATTTTTAAGGTACCTAATAATTAAAGGTGTTTTAGTAATTTAAAATAAAGACAAGTATAAGGAGGATAATGGTTTTGGAGCGTGTATGGGGACACGGACGGGGTGGATATGTACATACATGTCACTGTCCCCATACCCAATTTAAAATTATTACTTATACTCATACCTGTAGCTAGGGAATGCAGGGATACCCATTTGTCATCCCTACTTGTAATGATTACATCTCTCTCAATTTGAATTCTAGTTCTAAATTTTTGTTATGATTGAATTAAAATTTCAGTGGTTAGTTTGTAAGAGATAAATCTTTTAAGTAATTGGTAAAAACATAATTTAGTTACACCTGTAAGGTTTTCAATGGTAAGGTTTTCAATGGAGTAAAAGAATATAATCTTAGTAATCTAATCCCTTGCATTAAATTTTTCATATCATGAACAATAATTAAGAATCTCTTGTTCTTATTCTTGTTAGAAAGATACTAAATTATAGTTTTTTCATTCCATCTAATCATTCTTAGATTCATCTTATGATATTTAATCTTTGTCAAATGATTAGTTAAGACTTTTGATAGTCTTACCATGTTCTAATACTTAGATAAATAACTTACTTGGTCCAAACGATTATTCTTTACATATTTTCATGTAAGTTTGCAGACCATTTGTCCTCATCATGAATATTTCATGCATGAGTTACATTCTCACGTCAAATTACTTTCTCTCTAATGTCTCTCTAGATTGTGTCAGACAGAGCATCTCACAAAGTCCTAGGGTTTGTTGACTTTGGTAGTAATTTATGGGATAAAACAAAAATTCATTTTCTTTCTATCTTCATTAGACAAAGGTTATACATCTCTGGATTTGTTAGACGAAAGACTTTAGAAGAAATCTTTAATTACTAATGGTTGCATAAGATACAGTTTTTTCAGACAAATCCTTCTTTCGTTTGTTGTAATAATAGTTCAGAATATTCATGAAGCATAACTTTTTTTATCCAAATCATTTAATCATAATATTTAGAAATTAATATATTACATGTTTGGAATGTTAGAAGACATGTTTAATACAAGTCTTTGCTATCTTATATCTATTAGAATTAAGATTTGTTGTAACCAATAATGCTTTGAAAAGTATCGAATAAAGTTTATTTGATTTGTTTGATGCATTTGAATCATAACTAACTTGTATGTGTTTGTATATTGATCATGATTTATTCATACCTTACTCTTCTTATATTTGTTACTTGAATTTATCTTGTGGCTGTAATTAAAACATGAAAAAATAGCATTGCATGTCTAAAAGATGGTTATGAATGCATTTGGAGGGTATTACTATGTATATTTGATCAACTTTGTGTTTATGTGTTGCTTTCGTGTATAGACGATATTTTACCAGACCATCTAGTCTTTGTATAAACGATATTCTGCTAGACCGTCCAGTCTTTGTAGAGATGGTCTTCCGTTAGACCATTGATAAGTGTCATATTTCAATAAAAAATCATATTAAAATACAGTCACTTATGGATATTAATTGATAGAATAACTATAATATAACCCCTAATTTATGAATTTAAACCTTTTTACATATTTTGTGATTATAATTTGAATAAGAACGATTTATTCCCAAATTTGTGCTAACTTCAAGATTCTAGGGAAGAATGCAGATGAAAGGGCACAAGGAGAATAGACAAAGATAAAAAGGGAAAGCTAGAATGCTCCAGCACTCGCCCAAGCCAGAAGCTCCCAGAGGATCTCGCCCAAGCGAGATCACTTCAGTGATGTTGGGCCTATTTTCGTCCAACTTGCCCAAGAGAGAAGTCACTTATCCCAAGCCCAACTAGGTTAAATATGAGGCATGAGACAAAACCCTAAACATCAATTGGAAGAATATAAGGTGTTAGAAAACCCTAAAAGAGGCAGTTGTCAAAGAGAAACATTTTAGATCTTCTTTTCTTGCTTTCCATGATTCTAATGGCCAACATGAGTGACTAATTCTACCCTCTGGGATTGAGAGTAATATGTTCAAAATCTTATGTATTGAGATGATATTTAAATATAATATTTTATTCTTGATTGATGATTGGTATTGTCATTTTATTTATAATGCTTATTTACCATGATCAAGATCCTTAGATTTGATTGAAAAGTATCTTTAAGTTTCTGTCCCAAATGACAATGCTTAACATTTTTTAATGTTAGGAATAGATTTGAAATGTTAATTGCTATCAACATCTAATCGTAATGCTAAGGAGTTTTTATAAATATGTGATGAATCGATATTTAGAAGATTCTTTTAATAAATTATATGCGAAGAATCGATATAAATGACTTTTATATGGGCGTCACCATCAATCAATGAATAGAATATTACTATGCTTTTCAAAATACAAAAGAGTAAGAAGGATGAACCTCGATTCCAATTTTCCCAATTGAACCAACAAACTCTTTGACTTTCTTTCTTTACAATTCTTGCAATCATTATAACAAACTCCCAACAAATTTTATTATTTTTTTTTATACTTGATAATTAAAATGTTTCTTGTGGGTTTGATATCTGTCATTAGGGACAAATTATTACTTTTTACATGGAACACTTGTCGTAAAAAATAGTCATCAACCATCTTATTTGTTTGTTCATCTTGATTGATCGTCTAGTTTACTTGTTCTCACTAAACTATCTAGTCCATTAACAAACCATCTTGTTACACACCAGATCGTAGTCTGTATGTTTAATACTAGACCATCTAGTTTGTTGACAGGTTTTCTGGATAATTTTTTTTTTAGTTAGGTATATTTTGTTAGTTTGTTTTTTCTTTTGCTTTAGTTTTTGTTGTATATATATACACGCACCTTACCTCTTTTTGGTTGGGTGTAAATAAACTTTAATGCTTTTTTTTCGTTCGCATTTGGTTTTTCTCTCCCTTTCCTCTTTTTTCTCTCTTTATGATTTGGCTTGCTATCATGGAGAATTCCTTGAATCCTGCCAGTTGTTTCTTGAGGGAGTATATTGCATACTGTGTTATTATGGTATTAAAGCTCTTATTTTGAATAACATTGATGTGTACTTTGTTTTTCTTCTCTCTCTTTTATCCTTCTTGGTATCTTCTTGATGTTTTTCTTGATCATCAAAAATGGGATTGGAACAATTGGTACATAACTTCTTATATTTTCATCCTAATAAAAACCCACAACAAATCTTGTCTCTCTTGTTTTAGACTCTAGCAACTACCATTCTTGGAACATATATATTATTATAGCCTAATGAGCATAATTTCATTCACACTTTAAAGCTTTAATCATAGATTATTGGATTTTAATTATTAATAAATTCATTTTTTTAATTGAGATTCGTCTAATTGGGTTTATTTTGACCTTAATTATTATTTCTACTAATCTTGTGTTTTAGTCGCCGTAGACGGTTTAATATTTTTCAGAGAAGACAGTCTAACTAAACAGTGTAATAAAAGCATCTTACTATATGGTTTGAGTGAAGCGTTTACCTCTACGAGTGGGTTGAATCATGCAAAACTCCAAATTGCTTTTCTGAATAAAAATGGGAAACAAAATTTGAGTTAAATAATTAAATAACTAAATCTGCAATATCTCAGAAATGGAATTGGAAGCAAATCTTATGCATTAACATTCTCTAGAATTTCTAAAATGGAAAATCTCCTTCGAAGATACTGTTCAAGTCAATCTTCTTCAAATATCGCTCGCCTCAGGGTTAGGTTTAATTATAATGAATGTGAAAATCTGAACGGAGTTTGGAAACATTTAGAAAAGAGTCGAAAACAAAATCTAGAGCTAATAGGGGAAAAAGATATATGTTCGATAATTCGAAACAGAGAAAGAAAACATTTGATAATTGTAAAATAATATTATGAGGTAGATTCTTAATTCAATTTTGTGTAAAAAAATAAGATTATAAAAGTGACTTATGAGGAAGAACAGGGCATCATGTTTCAATGTGTATTGATGACTTTCTACGACAAGTGCACCGCGTTTGTCAGAAGTAATAATTGTCCCTAAGGACGAATATCGATCCCACAAGGAACAATGAATTATCAAGTACAATATTCGTTAAATATAACAATGGAACAATAAAAAGAGTGTTGAATTGAGTGTCTTGGCAATGATCAATAAGAAAACAAACAAAGAATTAGTTGCTTCAGTTGGAAAAATAGGGATTAGGTTTCATCTCTCTCACTCTCATGTATTTTGATTAGCATGTCAATATCAAGTTCTTTGATTGAAATTTATGCCCGTAGAAAATTCATTTATATTGATCTCTCGCATATAAAATTCATAAGAATCTTTCTTAAATATCGATCTCTCGCATACTTATAAAAACAACTTAGAAATCATAATCAGACGTTAATGGCAATTAACATTTCAAGTCTATATCTAGCACTCAAATATGTTTAAGTATTGATGTTTAGGTCCGAACCCTAAAAATACCTCTCAGTCAGATTTAAGATTCTCAATTTGTCATGGAAAGTTAAAAGTAAAACAACAATACTAATAATCAATCAAGAACTGAATATTAATATATAAGATATCACCTCAATACAAAAGAGTTTGAGCAGATTATTCCCAATCCCAAAGGGTAGAATTAGCCACACATACTTCTAGCACCTTCCATTCTCCCAATTGGGTTACAATTCACTCAATGGTGTTTTCCTCTCAATCTGGCACACTAGGGTTGAGCCTCTAGCCCTCTATTTATCCTAGTTTTCTAGAGTTAGGTTGCTTCCTCTGTCGCGCTAATGGGCTAAATGATAAAACATAAAAAAGGCCCAATCTTTCTTTGCATCTTTTTCCATTCTGGGACCTTCCAGCTTTCTCTTTTTGGCTCAAATTATTCTCCTTTACTCTAAATCTTCAATCCTCCCTAGAAATCTGTAATTAACACCAAAATTGGGAATAAAATTTTCTTATTCAAATAAAGCTCATAAAAAATGTAAAAGGTATAAATTCATAAAGTAAGGATTATTTTATATGTAAATTAGCAATAAATCCTCATAAATGTCTATATTTTAATATGAAATATTATTGAAATTAGGCACTTATCATGTATCATCACATCGAGTTTTTATAACAGAATAATAGTGTTATACCTATATTTATTCTTCTTTTGATTTCGTATTCCGCATGGAACGTTAAACCTTCTGGGTTAATTGACTTATAATTCCCCATTGAGTTATGAGGTTTTGATCAATAAAATTTTCATTTTTCAACTCTCTGTAGGAGTTTATTTTAACCTTCTATTCTTTTTTGCAAAAGGTTGTTCTCAAACGATTGTTGAGGGTTCAATCCTTTTCTATAATTTGGATTTCTTGGATAGGTCTTATTGTTCTAATTAATTTCTTCAATGCATGATTCAAGAGGTAAAAGAGTAATATCACATAAATAGACACATGTATATTGAATTCATCAATAGATGCATGCTTTGTTGATATGACCTCTCACGAGAAGATCTATTATTAGTTTTTGGTATCTATGTAGGAGATTTTATAATACCTTGGAAGTCTAAAAAACAACAAACCATGTCCAAAAGTTGATCCAAAGCTGAAAATCGAGCCCTAACTACTCCTACTTGTGAAATACAATGACTCACTTACATTTTTCACAATCTTCATGTTGATTTTTCTTAACCAACTCTTCTATGTTGTGACAACCAATCTGCCATTCAGATTGTTGCCAACCAAGTCTGTCATGAACAAACCAAGCATAGAGAGACCGACTGCCATATCGTTCGAAAGAAAATCAATGAAGGTCTTATAAAGCTTTTTCATATACCTTATGCTCTCCAAGCTATTGATATCTACATTAAACCACTTGCTTCTTTTATTTTTAGAAACATGTGTACATATATATTCCCAACTCGAGGGAGTTGATAAAATTTGTTTTTACATGTTATTTCCATGTGTAGACTGATAAATGTCATAATTTAGTAATATTTCATTCGAAAATATAGACACTTATAGACTTTAATTGATAAAATAATTATAATTCAACCTCTAATTTGTGAATTTTAACATTTTTTGGATTATGAGTAGAATAAGAATTATTTATTCCCAATTTTGTGTTATTTTCAGGAATTTAAGGAAAAATGAAGCATATAATATATTATGAATAAAGATGTCACTTAGCCCAAGCCCAATTAGATTAAATAGAAGACATGAAGCATAACCCTAAACATTGGAATCATTGGGATCATTGAGATCATCGGGAGGAACCAAAGGAAGGAAACCCTAAAGGAAGCGGTCGTCAAGGAGAAATATTATGGATCTTCTTTTTTTGTTGTCTATGCTTGTAATGACCAATATAAGTGGATAATTCTTACATTTGGGATTAAGAGTAATTTATTCAAACTCTTATGTATTGAGGTTATATTTATCTATAATATTTCAGTTATTGATTGATGATTGGTGTTATCATTTTATTCTCAAAGCTTGAATTATTCATGATTTTGATCTTTAGATTTAACTGGAAAGTACTTCTAAGCATTTGACTTAAATGATAAAGCTTAACATATTTGAATGTTAGGAATAAATTTGAAATGTTAATTTCTTTATAACATTTGTTCGTAATGATAAGGAGTTTTTATAAATATGCAAGAAATTGATATTTAGGAGACTCTCTTAATAATTTTGTATGCGAGAAATCCATATAAATGATTTTTATATGTGCATCAATATCAATTAAGATTGAATATTATAATCATTTGTAGAAATACAGACGAGTGAGAAGGATGAACCCCCAATCCCAATTTTCCCAATTGACTCATACAAATCTTTTACTATGCTTTATTTAATTTCTTGCAAATTCACCATATAAACAACTTTTTCCAACAAACTTTTACATAGTGTCTTATATTTAGTGAATATTATACTTGATAATTCAATTATTCCTTGTGGGTTCTATATTTGTTCTTAAGGACAAATTTATTACTTCAGACATGGTACAATTTCTGTAAAATAGTCAACATAGACGATCTTCCACTAAACCAACGATCATCTGTTAGACCGACGATATTTCGCTAAACTGTTTAGTCTTTATATAGACGATCTGCTAGACCGTTTTCTTAAATTATTATTTTTTTTCTCATTGATCATCTAATTTGTTTGTTTTCACTAGATTGTGTAGTGTTTTAACAAACCATTTATACCGAACCTTATAATTTATATGTTTAACACCGTCGATATCATTTAATTACATTCTATTAGTTTGTTTTTCCATTATATATATATATATATATATATATATATATATATATATATATATTCTCTTTTAATTGGGAGTGAATAATTTTTTTTTCGCATATGATTTCTCTTCCCCCTTTCTCTCCATTTTTTTCTCTCTTTACTCTCTTTATGCTTTAACTTGTTATCATGGAATCTCTCCTTATGAGAATTTCATAAATCTCTCTTTCTTGAAAGAGTATATTTTATATTGTGTTATCAATATTTATATATATAGATTATTTTTTTAACTTTTTTGAAATAAATTGGTTAGGTGAATATGTGGGAATGTGTAATTTAACTTTATTTGATGTATAATAAGTGTTAGCAAATAGGGTGTTATAATAATATTTTTTCTTTTTTTTTTCTTATCATATCTATTATCTATTTATGAGAATGGATTATAAACTTATTATAATAAATTTTCTGCAAATCCAATGTTTTTCTTGAATATGAAGTTCTCAAAATAATCAATTAATATTTTCTTTAATCTGTACAAGGTTTTTAAACAAATTTCCCAAAAAAAAAAGTTAAAAGTAAAAGTGTTCACGAATAAAATACTCAAACAAGCTCACCATCTTTGCTGTATCGTTATACACATTTAAAATATTTAAAATATTTTTTCTTTCCTTAAAGAGAAAAGAAAATATTTTACTTCCCTTTATTTCCCTCTTACAAAATTGAGAAAAAAGAGATCGATTTTAAAAATAACTTTCTTCCAACCAAATAAATAGTTTGCATTCACATTACATTTCAATATTTAGTTCAGCTACATTTTAGTCCTTTTATAGCAATCATTGTCCATCGTATATAAAATTTTCTAATAAATATTTATTTTCATAAAGAATCAGTTTATATATCTAAAGTAAGGACGACATTGTTTACTTTAATAAAAACATAAACTAAATTTTACGCATATTAAAAATATACGTTAACTGTATTAAGTTTTATTGATTCCGCAATACATTTTATAATATGATCTTTCTATCAATATGGTAATGGTGATCAAATATCATATATCAATTAAAATTAAGGCCTTTTAAGAAAAAAATCATTAAAATGAAAAAAATAAATTAAAATTAATTTATATTTGAGAGCAATAAAGTTTGTTTTTTTATAAATAAGAACAGATGGAGCACAAGACAAACAATTTTTTTTTTCAATTTTTTTAAAATATCTTTGAAAACTGTCTAGCTTCCTGTTGATATTAAAAACACATCTTCATGAAAAACTTAATAATTAAAAAGATTCTATTTAAAATATATAAAAACATTTTATTTGAAATACAAATATAATTACGCTTATTATTTAAAGAAGAACCATCATCGTTTAATAAATAAAAAGTATTTTTATTTATTAAATAAATTAAATAATTAAATCATTTTTCTTTATTTTGAAATAACGAATAATTTATTTAAAAAAATAATAATAATTACATACTATTTTTATAAAGTTATATATATATATATTTAATTAATTATTATAAAATTATAAGTTTTTAATATAATAAAAATAGGAATACACATACTACTGAACATGTATTGTTTTCGTTAATAAATAATAAAAACATTATAAATAATACCATTTTTTAATATTAATCTAAACTTTTTTATTTTCATTTTTCTGTTTTTACAATCCCTGCGAATCTGAGTTCGTATCTCCATAACCTATTCTTGAAATTAGAAATGGACTGCACAGTTCACAAAGACGACGATATCTAAAGCTACAATCCAATTTTTGTTCCTTCCAAAAAAGTTCCAAAATTCTATTCCACATGAGCCATGAATCTTCTACTTTTATGCTAGCTAGGGCCATTTTAGGCAATACATCTACCTATAATAGAATATTTATTATATTCACTGAATAAGTGAAAACTATTATATCTATATTTCTTCTAATATTTTTTTAATATATTTGTATTGGTGAGGATCGTGCGACTGCTATCACGTTTCGGTTCTTATCATTGGATTGATCGAAGTTAGTTAAGGTCCACATCCGTAAGGTCCATCGATAGCTCAAGTCCAATTACACTCAATCAGGGTCGGCGAAGTTAATCCGTGATTAAGAGTTAGGTAATGCAGTCCTAAACACAATCCAACTCCTTAACCTGGTCCAATAAGGCCAAAGGTAATATAAATATCACATATTCCAAGAATCAAATACGTCATCATACATAGTGCTATGAGAATCGAGTACTGAACGTCTTTGTTGATTTGAGCGTTGGAATGTCTTCTACAGGTACCCTCCAAGTCTGGATTACGAGAAGACCGAGAACCAAAGCTAGTAAGGAAGAGAGCTTGGATCTTTAGGCCCCAACCCTCATAAGAGAACAATTGGCGCCCACCGTAGGGTCGAGAGAAATCAAGTTTTGAATGCTAGTAAATGATATCAACCCGAAGCATGGCAAGCAAGAGGATGACCGAAGCTGACCAGACGATGTTGCTATTGTCTATGTAGAGAGAGATAGCTGAGCTGAGAAGAAGGAATGAAAAAGTGAACAGGAAGAATGAGCAGGAGATCCAAGCTCTTTGTAGGGAGAACGAGGATATGAAGAGGAAGTTGGTCGAGGGAGGACCATTTGTTATGCTAACTAACCTTGTTGGTAGGTCATTCACCTCCCCTCCCAACCCGAGAGCGGTTGAAGAGACCAAGGAAAAGGCTCCACTTAGGAGATGGATGGTGATTATGATCCTAACAAGTCGGTTCGCACGATCGACACCATGGATTCGGTGCGTCGACACCCTTTTATCGATTCTATTATCGAGGTTCCACTGTCAAATAACTGGAAAAGGTTTCAACAAGGATCGTTATGATGGCTTGACCGACCCAGATGAGCACATGGATGTGTACACTACGCACATGAGCATGTATACCACAGACGATGTGGTCCTGTGTTGAGTGTTTCCCACGTCGTTGAAGGGAGGAACTCTTAGTTGGTTCACAAAGCTCCCTCTCCACTCTGTCGACAGCTTTGCGACATTGATGTCCAAGTTTGAGATGCATTTTGCCACAAGTCGACCGCACCACCTGACCTCCATTGCCCTGGTTGGCATCCGCCAAGAGAAGAGAGAGTCTTTGAGAACCTTTGTCAACAGATTCGGTAAGGTAGCGATGAACATTCAAAACCTTAGCCCGGACGTAGGCATTCACCAAATGTTGATGACCTTACGTCTGGGACTGTTTGCTAATAGCCTCTGCATATAGCCAGCTACTAGCTTGGACGAGCTCAAGAATAGAGTTACCAAGTACATGCAGTTGGAGGAACTGAGAGAGTTCCGCAACCAGGCCCAAGCGGAGGCCAGCGGCGAGAAGGGGAAGGAAGAGAATGAACGTCAGGGTCGATCGACCAATCGAGGAGACAAAAGAAGGGATATCGGTCGACATCGATAATTTACCATCATGAAAACGTTGGTGGACCAAGGAAGTTCAGTAGATATCCTCTACTGGAAAACCTTCAAGGCAATGAGGATACTAAAGGCAAAGATGATGTCACACGACGACCATGTTGTCGGCTTTGTGAGTGAGAGGGTTTATACTAAAGGCTACATTGAGCTTTATACCACCTTCGGCGAGGGGAAGAACAACAAGACCATCAAGATTCGATATTTGGTGATTGATGTTAACACCTCGTACAACATCCTCCTCAGACGATCGTCCATCAATCGGATGATGGCGATCGTCTCAATGCCCCACCTGACAATGAAGTTCCCTTCATCGTCAAAGGACATTCTCATGGTGCATGTGGATCAGAAGCTCGCACAAGAATTTTATGCCGAGAGCCTCAGGGTGGAGTCATTGCGCAATGACCGGTCCCCTAAGCACAAATCCTCTCGAGGACAAAAGTCTCCCCGTAGAGAAGTCCAACCTACACTGATGGAGCATAAAGTTTCTCTAGTGGATCTAGATCCCCGTACAATCGAGGATAGGCTGGAGGCTAGAGAAGAGTTGCGCTGAATGCCCCTTCTTGACAAAGAACACAACACCTGTGTCACCACGACCATAGCAGTTGCTGAGGCCGAGCTGATGCACACCACGCTAAAGAAGAATATGGACCTCTTTGTGTGGACAACATCCAATATGTCAGGGATAAGCCCGGATATCATGACGCACAAGCTTTCAGTATTCAAGGAAGCGCGCTCGGTCACACAGAAGGAGAGAAACCATGGTTGGGAGAAGAGGCCTACTGCCAAGGAAGAAACCGAGAAGCTTCTCTTGGTCGGCTTCATCCATGAGGCTTGGTACACAACGTGGTTGGCCAACATGGTCATGGTGACCAAACTGAACGACATGTGGAAAATGTACATGGATTACACGAACCTAAACAGGGTCTGCCCGAAGGATTCGTATCCGCTTCCTAACATCGACCGACTGGTACATGGGGCGGCCAACCATAAGGTCTTTAGTTTTCTTGATGCTTACTCTGGCTACAACCAGATAAGCATGCACCCCTGGGACAAAGAGAAGACGGTCTTCGTGACGGACGATGCCCATTACTATTATGAGGTCATTCCGTTTGACCTGAAGAACGCTAGAGCAACCTACTAGTGACTTATGGATAAGATCTTTAAGGGTCTTATCGGCCGGTGTGTAGAGGTATATGTGGACGACATTGTGGTGAAGTCTGATTCTTGCAATCAGCACATAAAAGACCTTGAAGAGGTCTTTGAAGCCCTCAGGCATACGGACTGAGAAGTGCATGTTCAGGGTTGAAGGAGGAAAATTATTGGGTTTCATGCTAACCCACTGGGAGATCGAGGCCAATCTGGACAAGTGTCGAATGATCACTAAGATGCGAAGCCCTCAGAACATAAATAAGGTTTAGCAGCTGATAGGAGGTCTTACCTTATGAAAGCCAAAACACACCAACTTAGGAGGATGATAACCATTCGGTTCTCAGAGCAAATGTTTGAGTAATAGTGCAGTGTCTCAACACTGTTGGGACCACTATTTATAGCCCCCAAGGGTCTCAGGAGGCGAAACGTCGCAACCATCTCAATCGTTAGATCTTTTCGATCCAACGATCCTCGTCACTTGGTGTCCAAAAAACCCTTCATCAATGCGGGTCACAACATGCGTCAAGCGCCGCCTGACGTCACATCAGGCATCAGGAAGCCCAATCATCACACCAAACTCAGAAGCTCGGCCAACACATCACTCTCAACAAACTCTTCAGATTAACCATTCTCAAGGCTGGGGGGCAAGTGTACCGGTGAGGGTCGTACGACTGCTATCACATCTCGGTCTCAATCACTGGGCCGACCGAAGTTAGTTAAGGCCCATGTTCGTAGGGTCGACCGATAGCTCAAATCCAATTACGCTCAACCAAGGTCAGCGAAGCTAATCCGTGATTAGGAGCTAAGTAATGCAGCCCTAAACACGGTCCAACTCCCTAACCTGGCCCAATAAGGAAAGCCCACCAAAGGTAATATAAATAGCACATATTCCAAGAATCATATACGTTATCGTACATAATGCTTTGAGAATTCAGTACCGAACGTCTTTGCTGACTTGAGCGTCGGAGTGCCTTCTGCAGGTAACCTCCTAGTCTGGATTACGAGGAGACCGAGAACCAAAACTAGTAAGGAAGAGAGTTGAAGGACAGACGACTGACCGATAGAAGGAGATAAAAGAATCATCTCAATAGTTCTTTAGGTCCCAACTCTCAAACTAGAACAATACTAAACCCCACTAATTTTTCTATAGCTTATAGCTTTAAGATACATTGTCGCATGTTTTACCGGATTTAGAACAAATAATTTAATTAAATGAACAAAAAATACAAACAAATTATAAATATAGAAAGTAAAATATTTTATTTTTATTTATTGTAAGTGTTTATCTCTCTACAACTATATTTCTTGCATTCGGTTTAAGTTTATGAGATAATTGTTTATTACTATTTTATTTAGATTATGTCAATTAGAAGATGATTAAGTTTAGATTAAGGTTATCAATTGATTTTCTGAAAGTTTCTTTTTCTCTTATAGTTTAAGTCTTCTATTTTCTTATTGTTTAATATGTGTGAGTTTTATACTTCATATATTTGTTCGACTAAGAATTTTGGAGTCTGTGTTGGTCTAAGTTCTCAATGGTATGTCCAATATTATGTTATGTTAGGATTTCTAAAAGTTATTTGAAGATTTTCAATATATTATTAGAATTATGTTAACTTTGGAGTTGTTTTTCCTGACAAGTTAACTTTGGGTAAGAAAAAGTTTTGTTAAGACATAACTAGATTGAAAGTGGAATAAACGCTGGGTTAGGCTCCTCTAATGATATGAAATCAATTTTGCTTGAAATTGGTTAATTTAATGGTTTTAGGTACATAATTGACTCTATGTAGATTCATAGGTTTATGTGGATATTTCGGTAATTTTAAATGTGAAAAGATTGAAATTTGTGTTGGATTGTGATGTTTAGAAAATTTATAGTTTTTGAACCTATTTATTCAAAATATGTTTATTTGAGTAATGAAAGAATGTAGGAAATAACTTTAGAATAATTAAATTGATATTTGAATATTATATTATTAAAGTGAATTATTTATATATTTAAAAATTTATTATTTCATTTTTTTTATAATATCACAATTTCTTTTAAAACGTTTTTCTTTTCTATTGTATCTTCTCTCTAGATTTTTAACCACTTAATCGTATGCATCGAATGTCACTTTTGGACTTTTGATAGTGAAGAGAGAAGTACAAGAAAATCATCAAATAAAAACTAATTTTAGAGACAACAAATAATTAGTTACTATATTGACAAAATTAGATACTATTTTAAAGATTAAAAAATTACTGGTATCTAAAGTAGTCTCTAATATTAATAAAAAATTATAGATTAATTTCTAAATTGATATCTAATTAGCTGCCAATTAATTTAGATTCTAGAAATGGTAGCTAGTTGATACCAATTTAGAAACTAGTTTATAAATTTTTATTAATAATAGAAACTACTGTAGATATCAATAATTTCTTTAGTCTCTAAAATAATATTTAATTTAGTCAATATAGTAACTAGTTATTTTTTGTCTCTAAAATTAGTTTCTATTTAATGATTTTATTTTAGTATAGCAAAGTTGTCCGATTAAATTTCTATTTAGAGTAAGTTCTTTAATACTCCTTTTTCCTTGAGTCAACTTTCAGTCTTTTGTTCATCTAGATAGACATGTTTTGCATGTAGTGTTTGTGGCTTCAAGACTAGTCTTTGTTAGTTCAAAATTCTAGTGATGTGTTTAAATAATTGATCAGGACTCTATAATACATGTTACGTTATCCTTGCTTTCTTTAGGAGTTGGAACCCTTTATGAGTGTTTACCATTCTAATCAAGAAAGGGAAACTAGTTTTATCTTTCAATAAAATTTTTTGCTAGAGGATCTGGATGTGAAGGTGATGTGGTCATAAGTTCCAAAATTCTCTTGTAGGGTTTATTTTGTTAAGTGAAATAGATGTTGTTTCATGGAAATGGTTTGAAGTTAAACAATTTGATGAGTGGTTGACTGTTTAGATTGATTGAGATGCATTTTGAAGTTTAAGTCTTGAATTTACTTATCAAAATGTGATTTAAATGAGATATACTTGCCCTATATCTCAAATTCGCTTAGCGCTAGTTCCCTATGCACAAATGAATTGAGAAAAACAAATTTAGACTGCTCTTTGCCTCAAATCCACTCAGTGTCAGCTCTCTACACTTAGCTCCAACTCTTTAAGCTCAAGTCAAATTCTCATCTCTAGTATTTTTGTTCAACTCCCTCTTATTTCCTTTTTTCTATAAATTGTGAAATTTAATTAAATCTTCTAAAGATTTATCATTTTCTTAATTGTAAATAATTATAACTTTCTAAGGCTAATATTTGATTAAATTCATGTAACTTAAGTGTTTAAAACAAGTAAATGTAACCTTTGTCAAAATATAAAAGTAAATATTAATTATATATTCAATTGATTTGTGAATGTTAATATTTTCTAACTATTTTAAATATATATATATATATATTTATATATATTTGTGTGTGATTGAATGGTATGTTGACGAGTGAGATGAACTACGAATCATGTAGATGTATGATCGAGATATAGTATTTTCAGGAAAGGAAATACCGTATTGAGATTTTTAGGATGTGCATTGATTAGGGTATATCCTAGCTCTACTAGTATATTAGAATCATATAGATGAATATTATCAAGTATTGAGAGTTGAAGAAGGTTCATGACTGAGTCTGGGGATTGAAAAATAATTGGTCAGACCATATCATATGGATTATCCTTATCATACAAATTGAATTGATTCATTTGCATATGTGGTTGTGTGGAGAGATATCACAGCGGGAGGAGCATAACATGTGTAGATCTCTAAGTCTAAATCAATGCACGAGTCATCCGAAAGTAGAGTCATGTGTTAATGTGTGAATGTAAGTAAATTTATGACATGAGTGATATTGAATATGAGATATTGTAGACATTTGAATATTTGTACATTGAAATGAGTGAAATATGATGACTCATATGTCTATGATGAAATTATTTGAATCTTGGGTTATATTGAAATTTTAAAAAATCTCTAACTTACCCCGTTTTTTCTTGTTTGTGGTTGTTTTTAATTCTATGGTGACCATGTATTATATGGAAGCAAAAGATATTACATGTTACAAGACTCTTCCATAAGCAAATGGAGTTTTTATATTTCATTATGGTGTCTTAATTTTTAGCTTAGGTAGATATTTGAAAATTCTTATAAAAAGAGATGTCTTTTTATAATACTATATAATGAGGATGTAAATGACATGTTTACATATATATTCTTTAGGTAATCTAACTAGAGGTATTACAAATGAGATTAAAGGTTCAAAACTTATAGATTTATTATTTTTCAATAGTTTTGATTCCATATATATAACTTAGGCATCAGGTTGGTCATTCTAGCAATGATGTTTAATACTCAAAATAATAACTAAAAGTGATACACAAAAGTAAATATTGATTCCCTATAAGAATATCATTCAAAACAATAACGCTTTATTGAAATGACATTCCTTTGTTTTGGTGTTGATTATTTGTGTTTAAATAACTTATTTTATATGAATAATTGATTATATGTTTCTATAAATTTCATTAATAATAATATTAACTTGAGTTGAATTGAAATATGTGTTGATTGTCTCGGTTGAGAAAAGATAAATATATGAATTATAATATTGAGTATTAGAACTTCTTACTATTCTAATTTGTTAATACTATAAATTATATAAATTAAAATATTAGGTGGTGAAAAATTAATATTTTTTTTGCATAATACTTTGTGTGTAATGAATTACTTAATTTTATGAGTTACATTTTATGATATCTATTGACTTTAACTATGTATCAAATGCTAATATTTATGATACTTATTTAACACGGGTCTCTAAAAAAAAAGTTGAGTTTGTAATTTTTTTATAATATTTATTTATGTAAAGAATGAGATATAATGTGAACTTAAAATTTTGATTATATATTTAAACATACATTTGTTAAAAATTAATTGATTATATATCTATGTTGTGAATTATTTATGATTTAAGTTATCTTAACTTACTTTTATGTATTGATTTTGTGTTAATGTGATAATTGTACTTTGTATAGTGTAGATAACAATGTAGGTTTTAGAAATTATGCATGAACAGAGAAAAGTCTCTATGTATTATGTTTTCATAAAAATAGTTCCTAGATATTATTTAAATATATTTTGTAAATTCAATCTCAGTCGAGTAATATAAAAATTCTTATAACAATTAGGGAATGTTGTAACACCCGAAAAATAACATCTAACTATTACAATACAGGTTCTACATATTTCTATACAAGCATAAAGTTTTTTAAAACATTCCTAATACATGATTAGGACACATAGAAATACAAATATTTACAATATAAGTTTCAAAATCAACACCCTAAAGCTCTTCAGATCCTCAAACACCTGTAAGATCATATGCTCGTGTACGTAGTACAGTCATCGCAGTTCAAACACAACAAGAAAAACAAGGGTAAGCTAGTGAAAATAGAATTTTATAATATACACAATTAAATCAAAAGAGAAAACCAAGTTACATGATCAATT
>Ga0123342_1003906_pt1 | contig 23386 bp, 27 predicted proteins | sample Turbeawhitnodule_FD_89960 | JGI IMG/M metagenome (GOLD analysis project Ga0123342, IMG submission 89960) | Root nodule microbial communities of legume samples collected from Mexico - Turtle bean Mexico white nodule | ecosystem: Host-associated > Plants > Roots > Nodule | place: Mexico: Nepantla... | reverse complement strand
GGCCATGGGAAGTGGAGTGAGTGAGGCCAACAAAAGATGTACCTGAATGTGCAACAGAAGTCGTGGAACTAGGGTTCTGACGATCCTCATACCATTTAAGAAATTCATTGAAAATAGAAGGCTGGCCTAGGGTATCAATTGAAGTATGGTCTATGGTAGAAGGTTGCACAGGGGCAATTTGAGCAACCGCAATAGATCTAGGAGGACGACCATGTAAGGGATAACATCGGTCAATTTTGTGGCCAAGTTTGCCACAATGGTCACACTTGTGACGCCCTTTGCCCGGCTTGTGAGGGCGAGTACGATCATTATGCTGAGAAACTAAAGCAGAAGAGTTATCAACATGAGACGTTATATCAGTGGTGTGTTTACCTGGCACGCGCAAAAGGGTAGAACAAGTGGAAGGAGATCCCAAAATTTGATCACGAACATGAGAATAATCATCAGGAAGGCCATGTAAACCCAATAACATGATGAACTTGGATCTTTGTTCTAGTTCTTGAGAAGGAGTAGAGACAGGAGGTAATAACTCATTAAAATCATGAAGAAGAGCATGAAGTTTACCTAGATATTCTGCCATTGTACCATTAAGACGTTTGGGAGCAACAATTGTGAGAAGATTTTGACACACACCATAAAGACGTTGAGTATCATTGGTGTATAATAATTTTGCTTGTTCCCAAACTTCTGAACATGTCTCGTAGGTACGAAAAATTTGTTTTAAAGATGAGTGAATGGTCATAATTGAGCATAAATTTTCAACCAATGGAAAACCTCATTTTCAGCAAAACTAGGATGAGTAAGATGATCAACATCACCTTGACTCTTAAGCCATAATTTAATATTTGATGCCCAAGTGTCATAATTGGTTCCATCCAATTTGTCAATGGAAAGATGAACATTGATGTAATTAGTATAAATAGATGAATCTGGCATAATGACTGCGGAAGAAGCCACTGTGGTAGCGACAGCGGAAGAAGCCATAGTGGCTGCGGAAGCGGAAGAAGCCATAAAAGATAAGGACAAATCCAGTCATCGGTTAATTGGCGGCAGCAACAAAGATGAAGGCTCCGACAGTGATTCCGGCAGTGTCTCCAGCGGAGGCTCAGACGAGATTCCGGTAATAGCTCCGACAAGATTCCGGTGATGGCTCCGGTGAGATTCCGGTGACGGATCCGACAAGATTCTGGCGGCTGCTCCGACGAGGTAGTGGTAGCTCCGGCGAGACAGTGGGACGGTGGCTGGAAAATTCCAGTGAATAGTGGGTTCACCAATAAGAATTGAACCCTAAACCCTAACCTTATGCTCTAGATACTATATTAAAGGAAAAGAAAAAATAGGGTAAATCCCTTGTGTATATTGAACACATAGGGTTATGTTTATATAGGAAAAGAAACATATGGGCTAAGCCCATTACTTAAATATGAGATATCTAACAATATCTATAATATCTCATAATATCTTATAATATCAAATAATATCTAATTATATCTAATTATATCTAATAATATCTAACAATATCTAACAGAGACAGGATGTCAGAGGGAGGGGAGGGTTCAGTGAATGAAGAGGAAAAGAAGGAAGAAAGATCAAGACAAGGGAACAAATCAGATGTGGAGGACGAAGGAAAGCTTAAACCTTGGACTAGAAGGGTGGAACTATCAGTTTTTGAGGGAATGGATCCAATAGGATGGCAATCCAGAGAGGAAAAATTTTTTGAGGTGCAAAAAGGGAGAGGTTAAGACTGGCCTTCATTAGTATGGAAGGAAGTGCCAGCCATTGGTTCAATGTTTGGCAGAAAAATTACACGAACCCTTCTTGGGAAGAGTTTTCGGTGGCGTTAAATCAGAGGTTCGGTGGAAGGGAACACAATTCTGTATTTGCGAAATTGGCAAAGATTAAATAGAGTGGAAGGGATGATGAATACATCCAAGAGTTGAGCTATTGGTGTCGTAATCGCCGCAAACAATGGATGAACAACTGCTGGATATTTTCTTCGTTGGGTTACAATCCATGATTTGTAACCAAATTAGACCCCATGATCCCAAAGAATTGATGAGAGTAATGGAGATTGCGCTGGACGTGGAAGAGACCCTCAGGGAAGAAAAAAGGGGTGGTAATAGGAATAGCGCCTGCTACGGGCGTTATCAAGGAGGGACGGGAATAATAGCCCGCAGGAAAATGTACAATGGAAATAGTGGTCAGGTCTCGTCGAGCTTGGCTACCAATGCAAGGAAGGAATTGTCCAACTCTACTAGAGATGTTCGGACAGGAGGAGTCGCAGGAGAGGGATCAAGAAATATGGGGTCCAGGACCCTTCCCTATCCCGAATATGTTCGAAGGAGGAAGGAGGGAAGAGGGAAGATGTTTTGACTATGGAGGTGCACATGGTCCAGGACAACGATGTCTTGAAAAAATTATGCAGGTGATTATTTGTGCAAAAGATGAGGGATTACCAGTACCTGCAAATGGAAGCAGCGTATGATGGGGCAAATTGATGAGATTTTGTAGGACAAAGACGAGGTTAGGTTGTGTCAACAAATAGATTTGTCCATATTTTCTGTTGGGGGCTAACGCAATCCAATACCATGAAATTAGAAGGGGAGGTGAAAGGAAAACTAGCGTTGGTGTTGATTGATAGTAGTCACAACTTTATCATTGCCGATTTGGTTCATCAATTGGGTTTGCAAGTTGAATCCACACCTTCTTATAACATAAGGTCAGAGTGATGGACATTGGAAGAGAGCAATTTTGGGTGCTGTCAAGAGGTGGAGGCGAAGTTGGAAAATTATACGCTTAAGGAGACCTTTTTCTTGTTTGAGCTAGGAGGAGTGGATTTGATATTGGGAGTTGCTTGGTTAACAACTTTGGGGGACGTGAAAGTCAATTGGAAGACATTGACCATGAACTTTTGTATTGAAGGTCAAAATGTGCAAATTAGAGGAGACTACAAGTTAACGAGAACTTTGGTGACTCCCAAAGTGTTAAAACAGGAGAAGGGGATTGAAGTAGTGTCGCTCATCTGGGGAACAGAGAGTGTAGATAAAAGAAGTGCAGATCCGTCCGCGAGCGAGAAGGAAATTGCTGGTTTATCTTTGAGGCAGACAACGGAGTTGGATGAGGTTTTGAAGGAGTGTGAGGAAGTTTTTGAAGAAACCAAACAATTGCCTCCCATCGGAGAGATAGATCATAAGATTCCCATTAAATCTGGAGTAGACCCAGTCAATGTGAGGCCGTATAGATATCTACATCTGCTTAAAATGGAGATAGAAAAACAAGTTGCGGAAATGTTGAAATTAGGAATAATTAGACCCAGCAACAACCCTTATTCAAGTCCAGTTATTTTAGTCAAAAAGAAAGATGGCAGCTGGAGGTTTTGTGGACAGGGCTTTGAATAAAGCAACCATTCCGAATAAATTTCCAATTCTGGTAATAGAGGAACGGTTGGATGAATTGCATGGAGCGCATTACTTTTCCAAGGTGGATTTGAGTGTCGGCTATCACCAAATTCGCATGCATGAATCTGATATACACAAGACTGCTTTTCGTACGCATCATGGACATTACTAATCATTAGTTATGCCTTTCGGTCTAACTAATGCACCAACCACATTTCAGTGCACCATGAATGATATTTTACAAGCTTAGTTGAGGAAATTTGTATTAATTTTTTTTATGATATTCTGATATGCAACAAAACGTGGGAGGAGCATACACAGCTGAAACAGGTTCTAAAAACCCTCCAACAACACAAGTTTTACGCAAATCACAAAAAATGTGAATTTGGCAAACAAGAAGCACAATATTTGGGTCATGTGATTTCGGAGGAGGGCGTGCAGATGGATCCTTAGAAGCTTTCAGACATCATGCAATGGCCAATACCCAAATCCTTGAAAGCTTTGAGAGGATTCTTGGGCCTCACGAGTTATTATACAAGATTTATACATAACTATGGAAGAATGGCGAGGCTGTTAACACAGTTGTTTTAAAAGGAAAACTTTGTGTGGACGGCGGAAATTAAGTGGGCCATGTAGCAGCTGAAATCAGCAGTCACTACTGCACCACTATTAAGGATGTCTGATTTTAGCCAACCTTTTTGCATCAAATGCGATGCCTCAGGTAAGGGTTTGGGAGCGGTTTTGTCTCAGAATAAAAAACCAATTGCTTTTTTCAGCAAGGCATTAGCCGAGTCTTCTCTGACAAAGTCTATCTATGAGAAGGAATTAATGGCTTTTGTGTTTGCCATTCAGCATTGGAGACCATATATTTTTGGACGAAAATTTACAGCCTACATGGATCAAAATAGTTTGAGGTACTTACTGGAACAAAGAATCACCACTCCAGAACCAATAGAACTGGCTAGCTAAATTGTTGGGGTGTGAATTTGATATTGTATACAAACGAAGAGCGTCTAATAAAGTGGCAGATACATTATCATGAAGATATGAGGGGGGATAGAAGGGATCGCGGATATCAATGCTTTATCCAAACCTTATTGGCGAGACATTGAGTTAGTGGAAGAAGAAAATCAGAAGGATTTTGCCTCAAAGAGAATCATGGAGGAATTGAGGAGAAACCCTGATTCACATGGAAATCATACCCTAGAAAATGGAATACTTCATTACAAAGGTAGGTTGGTGTTATCATCGTCTTCAAGTTGGATCCTCAAACTACTCCAGGAATACCATGCTACTCCTATGGGAAGGCACAATTTTCGTACGTATAGAAGGATAGCTCAATCTTTGCACTGGATGGGCATGAAGAAAACCATCTATGTACTCGCTTGTCTTGTTTGTGAGCAGAACAAGTATCAAGTGTGTTCACCACAAGGGCTTCTTCAACCAGTACCTATTCCAAGGGCAATTTGGGAGGAGAAAAGCATGGATTTCATTGTCAGACTTCCTAAATCTAATGGGAAGGACGCAATTTTGGTGGTAGTTGACCGCCTGAGTAAGTTATGGTCACTTCATTCCTCTTAAATAACCTTACTCAGCTCGATCGATTGCGGAAGTGTTTGTTAAATAGGTAGTTAGGCTGCATCGAGTTCCAACCTCCATAGTGAGCAATAGAGACTCAACATTTTTAAGTCTTTTTTGGAAGGAACTATTTCGATTGCAGGGGACAACACTTAAGATGAGCACAACGTATCATCCAGAGATGCATGGACAAACAGAGGTGTTAAATAAGACGCTGCAAAAACATACTGTTGCATAATTAGGAGATAATTATTCCGTAATTAAGTGTAGATTTCAATCTCTATTTACCAGGACAAATTTGATATCTTTTAGTGATTTGATTTGATTTGTATAGCTTTAGTTACCTATTATTTTTTTCCTTAATTAGGTTGTAAGCCATCTATAAATTGAAACTGTAATCACATTTGTAAAGATATCTCAGAAATATATTTTATATATTTCTTTCAACTTGGTATCATAGTCATTTTGAGTCTATCCTAACAATTGTTTGTTGGGCTCATTAGGCCACCCGCTATTGGGCCGTTATCGGACCACCCATTATATAGTCCCATGCACGAGTTGGTAGCCTTGGCGCGAGGGGGATGTTGGAGATCCCACATCGACTAGAGATTAGGACATTTCACAGTATATAAGTGGGTGCAAATCTCACCTTATCAGCCGGTTTTATGAGGTTGAGTTAGGGTTTGGTCATCCTCCATTTAGTACCGTAAAGTCCTTATTTCCTGTTTTATTTATAAAAGTGTCTGCTGAGTCTTTTCATTGTGATGTTTGTCAGTTTGCTAAACACCATCGAACAACTTTTTTTCCCAATGGTAATAAAAGTTCTAAACCTTTTGATCTTATTCATTCAGATGTATGGGGACGTTCACCTATTCCTAATATCTCGGGTGCAAAATGATTTGTTTCATTTATTGATGAGTGTACTCAGGTTACCTGGATATTCCTAATGAAAGATAAGTCTGAAGTTTTTTCACTTGTTTGTAAATTTTTACAGAATGCTTCAAACACAATTTGAAAGTCCAATTAAGAGATTGAGTTCTGATAATGGAAGTGAATATGTGAACCAAAACATTTCCAAGTTCTTTAAGGAAAATGGAGTTATTCATGAATTAACTTGTGTGGACACACCTCAACAAAATGAGGTTGCTAAAAGGAAAAATCATCATCTCCTTAACATTACTAGAACTTTACTTCCAAATGTTTGTTCCTAGGTCTTACTGGGAAAGCAGTCCTAAGTGCCACTTATTTGATTAATAGATTACCCTCTCGAGTTCTATGTCTTTGGTTGTTCTACTTTTGTCCATGTTCATAGTCCTTATCGGGGTAAGTTAGATCCTCGCGCCATCAATTGTGTCTTCATTGGTTATGCCCCTAACAAAAAGGGGTACAAATGTTATTACCCTCAAAGTCGTAAAGTCTATGTTTCCAAGGATGTCACCTTCCATGAAACAGAGTCTTTCTTTCCTAGTTTTCAGCTTCAGGGGGGAGAGTATTCAAGAAGCTGAGGTCCTTGAGTTGTCACATTTTCCTTTGAGTAGGATTTCATTCTTAGGGAGAATGACAAAGACCTTGCGCCAGAATCATTAACAGAGAAAATAATAAGGACAAATATGTTGAAAAACAATATTAGCGAAGGCAACAAGAACTCGTATTGGTTGAACAACAACTTCAATTGTCCGAACCAAAGGTAAGAACTCATACCTGTACTCTTGACGAAACCTTAAATCATGTTTTTGAACCAAACCAAGATGATTTACCCATTGCTTTAAGAAAAGAAAAACGATCTTGTGCCAAATATCCTATATCCCAATTTGTGTCTACATAAAAACTTTCTATGTAGCACCAGAGTTTTTTTCAGCTATTGATTCTATCAAAATCCCTACATCAGTACAAGAAGCCTTAAAAGAAAAGAATTGTATTCGAGCCATGAATGAAGAAATGAGTGCATTAGAAAGGAATGAGACTTGGGAGATTGTAGAGAGACCAAAAGATAAGAAGGCAGTGAGTTGTAGGTGCATATACACAGTTAAGTATAAGTTTGATGGCACACTAGATCAATATAAAGCAACGTTGGTTGCAAAAGGATATACTCAAACCTATGAGATTGATTATGAGGAGACTTTTGCTCCAATGGCAAAAATGAATACAATCAGGATTATTCTCTCTGTGGCAGCGCACTTTGGTTGGGAGATGCATCAATTTGATGTTAAAAATGCCTTCTTGCATGGAAGGTTGGAGGAAGAGGTATACATAGAGATTCCACTGGGTTATGGTGCTATTAATGAAGGGAATAAGGTGTGCAGACTTAAGAAAACCCTATATGGTCTTAAACAATCACCTTGTGCTTGGTTTGGAAGGTTTACTCAAGCTATGATATCTTTGGGGTACCGACAAAGCCAAGGTGACCATATTCTATTTATAAAACATTCTCAAAATGGTAAACTCACTCTACTTTTGGTATATATAGATGATATGATCGTTACATGTGATGATGAGATTGAAAAAAAAAACTTTGAGGGAAAGACTGGCTGCTTAAGACTCCAAGTGGCAGATATGTTTACTAAGGGACTTCCTACAAAACAGTTCAAAGATCTTACTTACAAGTTGAGAATGATAGAATACATTCACCAACTTGAGGGGAGGTGTTGCATAATTAGGAGATAATCATTCTGTAATTAAGTGCATATTTCATTCTCTATTTATTAGGAAATATTTGATTTGATTTGTCCAACTTTAATTACCTATTATTTCTTGTTTTTATTACCTATTATTTCTTTCCTTAAATAGGTTGTATATAGTCTATAAATTGAGATTGTAATCACATTTGTAAAGATATCTCAAAAATACATTTCATTTATTTCTTTCAACTCATACCTTTGTTGCTTTAGTTCTGAGCAACCGAAAATATGGGCATTTTTCCTTTTGTAGGTTGAATATTGGTACAACACCAGTTTTCACGGGCCAGCCAAAAGTACCCCTTTTGAAATGGTGTATGGACGAGCTCCTCCATCTCTGACACGTTTTGTAGCCGGTGATAGAAGCGGTGTCACAAGATTTAATGAATAGGGATGAGGCCCTTGCACAACTCAAATTTCATCTGGGAAGAGCGTAGGATCAAATGTCTAAATTCGCCAATCGTCACAAAAAACCTTCTCCAATTAAAGTAGGAGATATGGTGTATCTTAATTCGTCCGCACAGACAACTAATCATGCCTATTCGTTTGCATCCAAAACTAGCAGCCCAATATTATCGCCCTTTTATGGTTATAACAAAAGGTTGTTCAGTGGCTTTTAGGCTACAACTACCGGTACAAGCTCGAATAATCCAATTTTCCATGTGTCCCAGTTGAAGTTAGCAGTGGGGACTCACCAAGTGCATCCAATAATTGCCTCACGAGTTCCACGGGCAAGGCTTTGTTTTTTCTCCAAAAGAAATTTTGGATAAACGAGAAATAGTCGTCCACAACGTACACGTAAAGCAAGTTATAATAATGTGGAATGAAGGAGGAAGTGAGACTGCTACATGGGAGGATGTTGCAACTATCAAGGACCAATTTCCTGACTTTAACCTTGAGGACAAGGTTGTTTCACCAGAGAGGAGTAATGGTAGGCAAGAAGATAAGGAGAAAGTGTGGAAGGTGTATTATAGAAGGAAATTTAAGAATACTGAATAAGGGGGGTGTCGGGTAGTTTTGGTTGGTCTTTAAATAAAGACCAACCCGGTAGGTTGAAGGTCTCTTTTTGGTATGTGTGTTGTTTTGACTGGAGTAATACCTATGTGAAAGGAATTAATTTCCTTTGTGATTGTTGTATGTTCTGATAAGGTGCTGGAATAATAGAAATCATTCCTTTTTCAGTGTTCAAAGTGTGTATTTTTTCTTTCTCTTTTGGGAACATAACAGCGGCACACTGCACACCTTTTGAGGTAGTAGTATATAGGAGACCTCCACCTTTTTTGGCAAGTTTTCACCAAAAGAAACTTAGGTGGAAGTTGTGGCTCAAGATTTAGTGGATCATGATGAAGCTTTAATGCAATTAAAGTTTGATCAGATGACAGTTTACGCTAATAAGCACAGAAAGATAGCACTGATAAAAAGCACGGGATTCGGTATATTTGAAAATTAGGCCTCATAGGCGGACTACCATGGTTATTAGGTTCCATAACAAATTGGAGCAATCGCATAAAAGTTACAACTACTACAAGCTTGTGCAATGGCAGAACAACCTCTAGAAGAAGCTACTTGTGAAGATGGTTCAAATTTCACTATTCAATTTCTAGATTTGAACCTTGAGGACAAGGTTGTTTCAGAATAAGGGTGTACTGTTAGATGGGGAAAAGACTGAGATGAAGGTCGAACAACCTTTACAGGTCTACAACAGAAGGACAAAAGGGGCTAAATTGTATTTAGTTGTAACCAAGTAGTTAGTTATGTTGTTTGGTAAGGGCGTAATAAATAGGTCCTTAGTTGTTATTGGGTTGTTTTAGCTTTTGTTTTCCAACTTCGGTGAATCTAGATTTTCCAGAGTGAAAAGGAGAGAGCTCCTTTTGGTAATTTTGCTGTGATTGCTGAAGGTGTGTGAGAAATACAATTCATTTCAGTCACACTGTTCTGTAACGGCGAATGAGTTTTCAAGTTAGGATTTCTGGTTTTTGTTCCAAACACATACATTCAACCAACTGTTTCATGTGAGAAAAAAATGAAAAAACTAAAATAACTAAAAAGTAAATTATTGACAGGATCAATTTGTTCAATATGGTTGCTAAGATAGAGCAAAAGGGCAGACATAAATTTCCTATTGACTTGCATTTTAGAGCTATATTCCAATCAGACAACAAAGTTAACCCATTAAATGAAAAGGCATCACCCTCAATAAAAAGTTATTGAAAGTACATGATTATCCTATGACAGATTAAATGGATTACAGAGTCACTTTTTCCTATTATCATCATCACCCAGAAAAAAAGTAGAGTTGACAATTATTAAGAACATATTCTCATCCTTTAAGGTTGAAAAGAATGTCATCTACAGAACAAGAAGGGTTAAAGACAAGAAAACACAATTCAGATTTCTCCACAGAAAATGAAGAAGTTTGTTATAAGAAAAATAGTCACCAAACATTTCAGAAGCATGAACATAATCTTTAAACAAAAAGTTTAACATACCAGTACTTCATAAAATAGCCTTGCCCCTTCTTTCCGGGCTAAGCCTCCTAAAGCTTTTGAGAAGTTTAGCACACTCTCCTCTTTCTGATTCCTTGCAGGTAGAAAACTCTTATGCAAGTAACTTGCTACATCCCTGAACATCATCAAAGAACACCATCATAAGTCAATCCCAAAAACAATGATTGAACTATTGGTATTCCAAAAGCCAACTATCATCTCACCTGGTTCGATCCGACCACCCAACTACTGTAGAGAAAATAAATAAAGAAATCATGTACTATTCAGCAAAACATTGAATTTAACAAAAATTATAGCAATTTATAAATGGAGATTTGCAAGAGTTCTCACATTTTGCATCATCTGTGCCAAATGAATTTATTTCCTGATTCAAACATAATAAATCCACATATACATCAATTAGATCATTGTACAAAAATATGGAGAAAACAAAAGAAAAACTAAATTGGGGCTTCTTCATTAAAAAAAATAAATATACTCAAGAAGAACATTCCAAGAAATGCAGTCTCACATGTACATCTGCTAAAGCCGATGGGGGATATATTTTTCTTTTTCTTCAGCAAACAGAGTTAATGGAGTAAGACTTTTTTGTTTGACAATGAGAGAGGAACTTAGCTTTGATTCATAAAATCATCACGTTTAACATTTTATAATTTTATGACAAAGTAAAAAGGATATTTTATTATTGGATGAAAAAGACTTCCTTGAAGAACCAGAGGAAATGGAAGGACTAGGAATCCTCTAAAAATATTGTAGAAGGGTGGTGAGGAAAAACAAACAAAAGAAAACACCAGCATCAACAATGGATTGTTGGCACTGGTGAGATAGGACATAAAGATGAAACAGCTATGATGTCATGTAATTATAAGGTTTTAGGTTATGAAGTAAGGAAATTGAAAAGAAAAAAAAACTAGAAATAATATACTTAAGTATTGTGATGTGTAACAATGTGATGATATAATAAAACCAGGTGTACTACTAAATAAATGGGAAGCAAATAGAATTCTAAGAGATAATATGGAGGAAACTAATCCTAAAGGAGAATATAAGATTTAAAACCTAAAGTAAATAATCCAGTTTTGCAGCAAATATTAAAACCTAGACTACTATTCATAATCCTAAATAAATGGGGAATAAATAAAATCCTAAGAGATATTATGGAGGAAACTAATATTAAAGGATATATAAGACACAATCAAAGATAATATTGCATATTTTTATATATTCTAACAATCTTCACCCTTTGTCATATAATCTAAAGGTTCATACAAATTCATTGTTCCTGGATTAAACAGAAATATGGTTTTCTTTATTTGAGCTGTGTAGATACAATTGTGATGTGAATGTGTTGCAAACTAATCACAGTTCCAATTAGAATGTCAAACAGAAATTTCTTATTTAGTTATTCTTTACCTCATCCAACAGACTAGGAAACTCATTTTCATTTGTACTCAATGAAAGAGTCTGTGGAACAGTTGGTATATGATCTTGAGGAGGGCTTAGCGGAGTGGCAATAGTTGGAGACTCTAGCAAGTGTAGGTTCCATGAAGCTTCCACAGTCTTGAGGGAATCAGGTAATTTCATTTTCTTTCTAGAGAATAGGATTTGAAGCTTTGGGGAACAACCTGAAGAAAACCAACATTAGTAAAGATAGAAGAGTTACAAACAAAAAGAACAGTGATAAAACCAAACTTACCAGGAAGCAAGGGCTCATAGAATCTATCAGGATGAAAGGGAATGGGAGATTCTCTTTTCCAAGTAAGTGAAGTACGACAGTATTTTCTTCGTTTACGAACTATGGCTTCTGTACTACCTAGGAGCTTTGTAATTACCCTGAAATGGTTCAATATGTAACTCAGTCGAGAACCATGAAAAGACTTGCACATCGAAATCAGCATTGAATTAAAATTCTATCTTGAGTGTAATAGCTGTAAATTAATTTACTAGATCACATGAGCTACATATAAATATAGGAAAAGGAAGAAACTAGAGTCAAAACAAATGATTGGAGGGATTCCTATAAGAGTAAGAAATTCAAGTAAATGGGCCTAATTTTATGGTAACAATTGTTTACACAATATTTCCTAAAATAACTAATGGATTTTCCCACACCATTCTAACAATGAGCAAATTTTCAATTAGGTAAAATACAAACCTCATATACTTATGACGCATTTATTAATTACAATGTGAATGGACATATTATACTAAATATTTGGAAAAAATATAGTTTATTATTTAGATAATAGCTTCAAATTCTAGATACACATGGAACAATCCTTTACCACCAGTCTTGTGCACAAGTAAGCAAGGTAAATAAGCATTGAAGATTTGAGTAGATAGAAAAAAGAATGATTTAAAAAAAGAATCCATAAGAATACTTCCTAAAGTATAACCACAGACTTGTTTGGTAGGACAATCCTTTTTTGATCAATAAGAGTTCTTCTTTTCCTTGAAAACTGAGAGCGGTCTCTCACAGCTGGTGTAGAAATAAGCATTGACTCTGGCATAGTAGCACCTGCCAAAACAGATTTTTAAGAAAAAAAATTGAAAAATCCATATGCCTAAAACAAAGACAAAATATTCAGCATTTTCATTTTCAAGGCTTATGAAGAATAACTGTTTCAAGAACCTTGTTTTGGCCTTCCAATGGAATCATCTTGAAACTTAGACACAGGAGTTACACATAGATTTTTTGTTTTTGATACAGTAAAACTAAGTCTTTCATCGTCAAGTGAAACCTTTTCTTGAAACCCTAATGTTTCTTTGTTATCATGCTTCTCAGCAGATCCTTCAATGAGCTCTTCATGGATGTCATTGGCAATAAATGAATTGACATGGTGCACACATTCTTTTTCTTGGGATTTCTTATCCTCAGGCTTTTCTATACTTTCTTCCAAACTTATGGCTTCATGAACTTCTACAATTTCCTCACTCATGTTGCATATTGAGCTTAATGTTTCCTTGATAGAACTCTGGGCGGTGTCAACTTGACAAGATTTGGCAAATTCTTCCACAGATGACACATGTTCCTCCTCTCTCCCACAAAACATACTGATATCTATGCATTCATCTTGAGAGATTCTACTACTATCTTCATGTATTTCATCTTCACTTGTAACTGCGTCTTTAATTGTCTGATCTTCAATAATTTGTTGCTCTTTACCAGACAACTTAACAAATTCTTTTTCTACTCGTCCTTCTACTGTTAAAACACTTTCCAAGTTCATTGGTTCCTTTAGAGAAAATATGCTGCTTTCTAATGTATCCCTAAGTGGATCAACTTTAATACCCATCATACTCAACAGTTCAGTTAGATGAGCACTGCCAAGTATATTACACAATCAAATAAGTTCAATGAAGAAGATACAGAAGAATCCAAATTATAATCATCAGCATGTTATGACAGAAGAAATAAAATAATATTTTCATAAGTTTGATCAACATACTTTCCCACTTTATCGCGATCAGAAGAGCAGGTATTTTCACTGTTATCAAATTCCTCAAACTGCATAGTAAAAGGCATTTAGAATGTACAGAATCAAGAAAATAACATAAGGGTTTGTTCTTTCTATTTTAAGTAAATTTAAAACTATCAAGAATATGAAAATGATTTCCATCAATAAGCCTATAACATATTATGGCTACAATTAAGGCGGAAATTAATTTAACTAGCTCATTTGGTCAATCATCAATGATTCAGATTGGCATAAAACATCTTGCATGGATGGTGATAATGCAGGTAGAACTAGAATAGTCAACCTATCAAAATTAGTGGAGTTGCTTAGATGATTCAATCTACAAACACGCCAACCCACCAAGTCAAGGTGGGTTGAGTGACTTAATCCACCAATATTTAAGAATGTTAGTTCCTTTTAGTATTAATTTAATTTACATTACTGTTTCAATTAATTATATTCATTAACACCATACATATATAAGAATTATTCTTTATATATAGTACAATATAACAAATTATTACCAATTCCATTCGATATAAAACATATTTTGGCAGGTCAACACCCTTCGCCATCCGAACCTTGCATATTATTCCAAACATTTATGATTATAGATAATCTACAATCATTGTACAATTTTATCACCATATTCCCCCATTTGACTCTGTTGGCAAAGATAAGCTCCAGTTATCTGGTACAAATTTATGCCCTGTTTTGTTTCTATAGATGTTCCAAACAAATTTTCATTAAATCTTGTCTGCCTTCATTTTCACTTTAATATTATTTGGAGAAAATTTATAACAAGAAAGATGAAAAAGAAAATAAAAACAAAAAAGAAAGACATTGAATACAATTAAAAACCAAGATAACTTTCTCATATGAATGTAAAAGACTAATTCACCTAAAAGTTTAAGCTTTAAGGTGAAAGCCCAAGCAAGACAGTATCTACGTTATACATTGATTGCACTGCAGTACATAATCAATTAAATCCCTAAAGTGGAACTCCATAAGGGAATTACTTATTAACCAGCATGTGATTGCCAATCAATGGAAGATAATTAGGTCTTTAAATTAGGCAGTCATATCTTTGTATTATGTTAATAGAATTCTATTTTTAAATGAATTTTAGATCTAGCAGTTATACACATCATCCTTATAGTGATATATAGGTTCTATGATAGACTTGAAGAAGGCAATTGATGTGTCAGATTGTCATTTTGAAGTTCTCAAGGTGAAAACGCTTTGCTGAGAGGAAACCATGTATTTGTTGATGTTTGAATTGTTATCATATCTGACAGTGGTGCATATAGCTCTGAAAATGCCAAGCAGGATGGCAGGATAGCAGGAAGCGGATGACCCCTATTTTAAATATTAGAATACGGATTAAATAATTTATACTACAAATTTAAATACCCAAGAAAAGGGAAAATTTAAATACCCAAGAAAAGGGAAATAATAGGAGACACTATCCAAATAATTTGGAGGATTTTGGCTAAGAACAAAAGGCCAATCAATGGAAAAACGCCATGGAAGAAGTTTTAACCATTCTAGAACTAGTCAACTACATAATCAAGGTCATGTCATCGGTCACTCATCCAGCCTTGAAGATGGGGATTAAAATGCGTTTAAAAAGAAAGAGTGGAAAGTGAAATTACCCAATTTTCATGGGCAAGATCCAATTGGGTAGATAGCCAGGACTGACAAGGTTTGTAATTAGCTATATTAATAAACATGACCTTTTTGAAATGCAAAAGACTAAACCAGAATTCAAATTGTCCGTGGGCTTGATTTGTATCAAAGGGACTAATGTAAAGTGGATTAGATCTGGAAGCCTTCAATTACGTAGACTGACCGAATTACTAGCATTAAACTAACACAGACCACAATGCCAAAAATGAAGAAAAAGCTTTTGGATAGTTAGAAATCACAAGAACAAACCTCTCAGCTCCTAGAACAGTAGGTACCAAGCCATTTCACTCACAATTCATCTTGCTATCAGCACTCTATGAGCCACACCCTTTTTATTATTCCCTCTGCTACAATCAGCACTCCACTGTGAACTACTACAACCTCTGCTACTGATTGCCAGGTTTCCTCCTTGCTGGAGTAAAGTTTCCGAATCCTTGGGTTTTGTTGACCCAACAATTGGTCCTCCAGCTGACCCTTGTTCCTGGGCTCTATCAACATTGGAGGTTTTCAAAGTGGAATTATTTCGTTTTCTAGTAATGGAACAGAAAATCCCTATGAACAATTACCAGCCTTGCAATCAAACAAATTGTGTATAGGAGTTTGAGCAGCAATTTATAATGTTCATTGGCCCAATTAACCCAGATTCCAGAAGAATTGACTTTAGGATTATTTATGAATGTGATTAGAACATAGAAGAAAAGTGAGGACTCGTGATCCAAAAATTGTGCCCACTGTCATTCATTTAGACAAACAGATAAAGAATAAATTCTATATTTATGATGTTAGGTGTAGAGAAAAAATGAAATCCTCAACTTGCTGTTTGGGGTGGTTTTGCACCAGAACACTGGGTCTGGGCTGTTATAACCAGTGAATTTTGAGTCCTAATCGAACTCGAGAACAACATTTTGTTTCTTTTGTAAGGGTTAAACCTTATAGACATACAGTGGGAGAAGTTATACTAGTGGTAATTCACAAAAATTCATTGTTCAAAACCTGCAGCACTAGGCATTTAACTTGTTAAGAGTATGTTAGAAAGAAAGAAGTTTATTGTTTTCAATGTGGCCAACCATTATTATGGCCACATCATGGGTATCATGAAAAAATTTAAGAATGCTTATTTTGGGAGATGAAGATAAAAAAAGTTGAACTGTTGGGACCAAATTCATAGCTGATCTGCAAGGAACGGTTACTTTATTTCAGTACTAAGTGCAAGGCTTCTTGTGTAACAAAAGGCATTAGGCTAAAATCAAAATTAGGCAGTTGATGCAATGGTGTGCAAGTTATAGTTTGACAACTTGCAGAAGGCAAGAAGGGGGTGAGGTTGTTGATTTTGGTGTTTTGAAAGAGATCCATTTTAGGGAAACCTGGTATTTGTTGACTTTTGTACTAAAAAGTTAACTAAATAGAATAAGATGTGTTTATCTAGAATTAAATGTGTTTATTTCTTGAATCCAACAGAAACAGACCTATATACTCATGAAAAACCATTTATTAGGCAATATATTACTGAAGAGCCAAAGAGAAACAAAAACAAAAATAATTGAGTGGATAAAATAGAATAAACATTATTCAGTTAAGGCTTACAGAATTGAGACACTACAATTTGACACCTATGAAGAACTACGGAATGCATACCTTCTCTTGAGTAAACAGCCCAAATCCCCCAGTTTTACACACAACCTCTGTTGCATTTCACAGAATATATTACTCAAAAATTAGGACAAGATTAAATTTACTATAAAAGTAAAATAGTGAAAGAATTCTAGTACCTCTGTCTTTAATAGTAATTTCTTCTGGAAGAGCAGTATGATCTCTGAAACAATAGAAGATAAGTAATGAAATGCTCAAAAACCAAAATAAGATTTCTAAAGCATGTAAATTTACAAGTTATAATCTGGTAAAACCTTACTTGCCAGTATATTCAAGTACATCCAACTCAAAAGCATCCAACTCAAATCTGTCTGGTATACTAACAGACATACGCAAGGTTTCCACATGGGCAAAGTCCTCTCTATAGTCCACAAATTTATTAATTTTAATGAGCATCTCATTGCAATCATCAAGTGCATATTCAACCTTTCTCGAGTATATTCTGACAATGCCAAGAAGAAGATAGCCTAGCACTCTATAGGATACAACATCCATTTCATCTTGCAAAATCTTGTCTGTAGAAGGTAAAGAAAATAATAAAAAAATAGCAAATCAATAGCATAAAGTTAATCTTGATTTCACAAAGTGGATTATAAACAGACAAAAAAAAACATTTTTTACAATTTTTGGGAGTAACAAGACCAAGCACCATCAACAATGATCCATATAAAAGTGTTCTTAGAAACCTCTAATATAATTAACCAGTTTATTAGTGCAAATAAAACTTTAGCACAAGCATTTTAATATTTAACCCAGTGAAGAAAAATTAAAATGCTAAATACTATAATTGCTGCATGTGTAGCTCCAAGAACACAAGGCACCAGGGTCCCTTGGCCCCAAGACCATTCCCCTTGGCAAGTATACAACTCCACACATAATCAACAGGATTAAAACATCCTTAATGACTACAGAATTAGGAGAAGTTAGGAGTAAATAAAATCAAGTTTATGCACTCCCTAAAGCTGGAGCATATATGTCAGGCACCAAGCTTATGACACAAACAGCCCAAGGCCCTCAAAGGAACTTAGTTAATATATCTGCTAATTGATCATTGATGTTAACAAAACTAGTAGTTTATGTCCTAAAAGAACCTTATCACAGACAAAATGTACTCAATATCTGTGTTTGTTCCTTCTATGAGACTAGGTTAGAAGCAATATTTAATGCAACTTGGTTGTAAACAAATCACTAACATTTCCTTGTTGTTACCCAATTTGAGCCGTTGAAGTGATGGCTATAACCACATAAGTTCAAAGGTTGCTTCAGCTACTGCATGATTGTCAACCTTTGAACTAGAGTTGGCAACTATTTTCATTTTCTTAGTTCTAACCTATGAAGGGCAAACATTAACAAAACGACCTATTACAACATGGACATTCCAACATGACAAATGACTAATGTCTAAATATAGGACATTGAGACAACACACAAACACATCTATATATATAAAAGAGAGAAAGACACAAATGAAATGAAATGAGTATCATGATAAAATATCTAAATGGAGGTGTTGTTAGGAATGAATTTAGGGAGTTTCTAAAATGGAAAAAACCTCTATAGGTTTATTATAGAAAGAAACATAGGGGAAAGGGTCAAATTGCAAACAAAATAACTGGGCAAGTTGTTACTTATTTCTGCTAAGTCTGTTGGAAGTTTTTTACATATAGGACTTGTTCCTCTTCTTCTGAGAAGTCATCTCTCTGATTTACTGAATTGTCGCCCTCCACAGAAGGACTTTTCGGGTTATGCTGCTGTAACAACAATTTCTTGATGTATTCCATGCTGGTCTTTATATCTGCCAACTGCACCCCCTATTTGCTGACCTCCTTCTCAAAAACTTTCTACCTGATTATCCATTGCGAAGTGGATCCAACAGATCGGATCAAACTTGTTAGGAATCTCTTGAACTAGAAGGAAAAAGATAATTGATTCCAAAAAAGAACAACACTCAGACACATCAAGAGAGAAAAAGAACTGCATAACTTCTATAGTGATTATTAACAAGACTCTTACAAGAACCAAGGTATATAAAGTATACCCCCAAAAACAAGCACTCTCCTTTTCACACTGGAAACCCATAAGACAAAAACACTCTCTAAAAAATGCTGAACAGGAAGAAGTCCTATATGTAAAAGACTTCCAACAGACTTAATGGAAATAACTAACAACTTGACCCAGTGAACTATTATTTACAATTTGACCCTTTGCCCTATTTTTCTTTCTATAATAAACCTGTATAGGTTTGTTCCAGTTTAGATGCTCCCTAAATTCATTCCTAACACGTGTTAACTCAAATTAATACTAGTATGTATTCAGAGGTGTCAACTCATGCATTTGAGCCAAAGGGAGGTATCGATTCAAGTGTTTGAGCTGACAAAAAATCACTTTTGTCCAACATGGTGACAATTCACATAAGAGAAGTGTTTATGCCTCATTCCCTTTACTTAGACAAAAACAAAACCTAGTAGGACCATAAAAAATATTGATCTGATAGTAATAACATCAAATGGAAAATCTGAGAGTTATTCATCTAAAATGGAAAATTCACGACAACATAAATCATGACAAAATACCTAACCTAAACTATTCTCCCAATGTAATAAGGAACTTCATGATGCAAATGAAAAAAGATCATAAAAAAGTATATTCTGAGGGCAGAAGCGCTAAAGCAGAATACAGAATTGGAGAAAATTACAAAATTAAATGAACAAAAATGCAGTTTCAAATACTTCCAGTTTAGGAATAATATTTATTATTGGTTAACGAATAAACACTTTGGTAATAATTGTCCCAAACCTGAAATATTTTTACCAAAAAATCTATTATTTGTAATTTTCCCTATAAAATTATTCCATTTTGACACTTTCATTATTAAGCCCTCCAACACCGCTATTTTTATTCATAGTCCATCAATTTATGCTAAGAGTCAGTTTGGTATGAGTTTGATGAACCCAGGATGATTTTTCGTATGTCTTATGATGAGTAGGAATATTATTAGCTGTAACATACCATCTTGTAACAACCAGAATATTCCACTGATGTGTAGGTCAGTTCAGTCAGTTGGATGAGGAGCAGCAGAGGTTTTATTCTGATTAATGAACTTTTCGTCTCCATTTTTAACTCCATAGGAAATATACCATAACATGATATATTCATTACCCCTTTTGATAAGTTGTTGACAATGTTTGCAGAAACAAGTATCAAATAGCACTTCTGCAACATCTATCCTTGCACATATATGATTGTAGTTTAGATCACTGTAAGTTGTCTTTCCGTTAGTATGTGACACCCTACTAGGCTACTGTTAACTTCTCTTCGCATATATCTGTACAATCACATAAACGGATTTTCTTTTCAACTTTCAGTCAATGTGACCGCAACCACACATTCATCATTGTCACTATTTGTTCTCCTTAAACTTGAATTCAATGCCAATAACTTCCACACAAAGAGAATTTAGGATCAGGATAATCGTTTCATATATATAATAGACATGTAAATTGCACACAACAATTAAAATTGCATATTAAAGAAAACTCTGTTTGAAACAAACCTAGCTAAAACTGCCCCTTTTCCGACCATTCCCAAACTACTCACAAGTACAGAACAACATAAACAAAAACAAAAATTTACAACCCCCCGCCCCCCATAACCACACATGGAACAAAAAACACAACAGCAACAACAAAAGAGAAACCAGAATTTCATGTCTACTAATGAAGAATGAAACAAACCAACCAAAATTTTGGATTTTTTTCGAAGTAAAACAAAAAACATTTGCCATTTCTTCGAAAGGCCACGTAAAGAATGAGATGAGAGAGAGAGAAGACCAACCAACAGCAGAAGAAATGTCAGTATCAAGGACCTGAGTTTTCCTAAGGTTCTTGAAGCAGAAAGCCGCAACCCGCACAGGATTACTTCCATAACGAAGAAGGAAGTTGGCCTTCAACATTAAATTCTCTTTGGTTCCACTCTGTCCTGCAAAGTGTGCGTGTATCTGTTTCATAGAATGAAAAGGAACTACGTGACGAGAATAAGGTTTTATCACGGTTTTGTGCAAAGTGCTAGTTGTTTGAAGAGTGTGTACCTTGGTTAGAAACGGTCGACTAGCATCATGCTCATTACGAAGCTCTTCACTCTTCACGCAAAAAAACCAACTAGTTAACGGGAAAACACTTACATCACCGCCGAATAAATCCATAAAAATACATAAAGTAAACAAAATAATTCAGTTTTAAGTTTGTTACAGGTTTAACTATTTTTAATTGAATTCTTATTAAAAATATTTGTTTTAGTAAATATTTAAATTTTTTTACTTTTGTTAATTATTATTTTTCAATAAAACAGTGTGAATATTATTTTTGTTTTTTGTTTTAATTTTTCATTCGTTTTCAACTTGTAAATTATTCCGTTAAAAAAAATATTTTAAATATTTTTTGATAAAAAAATAATTAAAAATACTCAAATCTATAAAATATTTAAAACTTAATCATTTAAATGAAATGAAAAAAAAAGCTATATATTTTTTGTTACGAAAAAGGAAAGTATCCCACATTTTACCAGGCATTCATTCACTTTTTGAAAAATAAAATAAATTTAAATTTAAGTAAGAGCGTTTATTCCTGATATTTTAATTGAGATTTCTAGAAATGATGAAAATAATTAATTCTTTAGTGGGGTATCATTAATGTAATTGTTAAAAATTGAATTAGAAAATGTCAGTTATTAAATCATACATTGAACACCATAAAAAATTAATAATAGGTAGACATTCCATATATTTTATACACTCCTTAATAAGTTAATATAATTTTACTTCATTCATATTTATTATTATGAGATAAAATATAATATTTTATTAATAATTTAATTTGTTAAGTGATTTTTTTAAAGTGTAGTTGTGAATTTCCCTGAAAATATATATGCTGAAAACATCATTTTATTTATTCAAAAATAAGCTTTGAATTCTTATTCTTTCTTTCTTTCTTAATATGAATTTGAATAATACTTATATAAAAATAATAATTAAAATATTTAATTATTAAATTATTAAATTTTCCAATTAATTGTGAATTTTAAATATTTATTTATTATAAATCTTTAAAAGTAAGAGTTAATATATTTTATTTTAATTATGTGAATAGAAAAAAGTTAACGTATACTAAATGTTCAAATCATTTATTATTTTATAAAGTACTTAATGCACAATTAATAAATGTTCAAATCATTTATTATTTTATAAAGTATTTAATGCACAAGATTAAATGTTAAAAACATTAAATACTAAATACATTCTATTTACTTGTACCATTTTGGATTTTTTATTTATTTATTTAAGTAGAATTTTTAAAACATCTTGTTCTTGCTGGTTGACTTGCTCGCCTGTTGACTCCGATGACAAGCTCTAACTCCGTTTATTTCTTTACGAACCCGTCTTATCTCTTGCTGCTCTGGAACGTAATTCCGTTGTAACAAAGGGGATCCTACCTGTTGATTGCACTCTATCAAGTCAGTACCGAACTTATAAGAATTTAAGAAGTAATAAGTTTCAGTCTTAGAAACAACGTACCTTAACCTGGGGTCTCAAGCCCCTTTTATAGCCTACCTCTTGTAACAACTTTCTATTATGAGAATCTCATATCAACTGAAAGCATACTCAACAGGAAAATGTGCAGGGGCACACTCTCACGGTGCTGCAACAGAACAAAATCTTTTCTCCAGGAAGTGCATAAAATAATAACAGAATAACCATTAGGGTACCAACTCATGTACCAGCATCAGGGGTCCAATCTGTCTACGTAGGCACCCACAACGTGGCGCTACGCTCACTCTCATCATACCTGCAACCTAACTCTGACACGTCCTAGCATACACGGGCTTAGGTCTAAAAGAAAGTATTTACTTAAGCTAGACCCCATGCGCACTAAGCGCACCCCTATGTCCATAACTACCCCTCGCCAGCCACCTAGGCCTTATGCAAGAAGGATTACCTTAATTATACAAAAATGGACTTATACATACACCTGAGACCAATTACATGACCCATTATTCTGGACCAGAAGTTGACCTGACCTGTTTGTTATAGGTGCCGAGGTCCAACCACCGAGTGCTGAGCTCTAAGAGCTCTGGTCCAGTATGTTGAACCAAGTGATGTTCAAGCTTTGAAGAATCCAAACCCTTTGAAGGATGTTGAATCCTTGGTTGTGCTTAGTGTTGCTGTGCTGGTTTAGTATAGTTCTGGGGTAGTTTGAGTTTTGTAATCCACCCCTTAATCGAATCTAAAGCATAAAACATCTCAATCTTTGTAAAAAATAAAATGTTTTCAAACTAAGTTAAAACAACCGATTGTTTTGTCGAAACAACCGATTGTTTTGTCGAAACAACCGATTGTTTATACTTAGGTGTTTTGAGAAAAAGATTGAAAACTGTTT
>Ga0123342_1003905_pt1 | contig 23389 bp, 17 predicted proteins | sample Turbeawhitnodule_FD_89960 | JGI IMG/M metagenome (GOLD analysis project Ga0123342, IMG submission 89960) | Root nodule microbial communities of legume samples collected from Mexico - Turtle bean Mexico white nodule | ecosystem: Host-associated > Plants > Roots > Nodule | place: Mexico: Nepantla... | reverse complement strand
TCTGTGTACAATCTCTCTATCCCTATCTCTTTAAATTCAGTTTTGTTTGTTGTTTACTGGTATAAACAACCGATTGTTTCTGTGAAACAACCGATTGTTTTTCTGGTACTGCTGTTTTGTTTGCTGTTTTTGGTAAACTAAATTTCTTATCAATTGTTTCCTGAGATAAATTCATTTTTGTTTCCAAAGTTTGTGAAAATCTTCTTTAAACAATTCACCCCCCCTCTAGTTTAAAGTCATCCATTCTAACAAGTTTCGGTACCAAAATATGACATCCCTCCTAAAAAAACACCATAAATAAAGGTGGGTGGACTGATGGACTGACCTGTCCCACCCCACTTTTGTGGCCCAACGGGTTGGCGAGTTAGGCTTGAGGAACCAATACAGGTTGACAAGTTCAAAATGTGGCAATTTCTCCCTAAACTATATCATTTTTTATATGCACCCAACATAAGTTTTTAAACCCAACTTTGCCCTTGTAACATATTTGCGTATGAATGTCAATATCTAGAAGTCACATATTTGCCTACGGATATTGGCATCCGAAAGTGACAGTTTTGCCTACGAATATTGGTACCCGGAAGTGTCATGCTTGCCTACAGATACTGTCATTCGAAATTGTACTCTTTGACTGTGGATATCCATATCCAGAGCAAAAAATTAACTATAACCTTCCAGACATAAGCATATGGTACAACCCCGAATATGCACGTCCAGAATAGAAAAAACAGTTTCGGATATAGATATCCAGAAGTCACAAAATTTGTGAAAATTTATTGCACTGCATATCAGTTCCCGCAACCACAACTCTTCTTCTCCTTCGTGAACGACAACTCTTCTCCTCCTCTCCGTCGTTATGCCTTAGGAACTCAGTGGTGTGTGTTGGGTGTCGTTGTGCCTTAGGTAGTTAGTGAATGTTGAGTGCATAAGGTTGAGTATAGGGGATGCATTGTTGTAGTGGAAACCTAGCTTTCATTTCATTAATGATACAATAGACATTTCACATAGTTCATTAAGGCACACAAACCATTTTACATAGTGCGATTGGGTGTAGGTCAAAAGTAGTATGGTGTAGGGAGAATCTGCCTCAAAATGTTAACCTATTTCACCTAAGTGATGATGAGTTGACGGATCGTTCCGTCAAGTTCGATCCACTTCATCACTTCTAAAATAAAGTTGTATTGTTCATCCACTTAATAAACAATATAATTTGATTAAAAAAGTTCATTTAAAATGGTAATGTAATGCATAAGTTAATAACATTAAATTTAATTTTAAACTATAGTAAGAAATTATACTTAAATTAAAATCATAAATAAATATATATTGGCTAATTTATTTAAAAGAACATTCACTTATTTTTTTTTAAATCAATTCAAAATTTAACATGCAAATAACAAAGAAAGTATGACACGAGAACTTTTAAACTTAAAAAAATCCTATAAACATGTTTATTTTTATAACAATTTTAGAAAAAGGTTGACATAAAATCTGTAAGTTAAATTCTCACATAAAAAAACATTGTTATGGATAAAAGAAAAGCTTTTGTAAGTTTGTTGTCTAGAATAAAATTATCGCGCTTGAAGAATACACGTGATATAAATAAATACGCTATAATAATTTGTCTTGGCGTGTAGTGAAAAAAATGACAAATATTTCCACTTCTTTTGTTTTTCCTTACATCACCAAAGATGAACACGTCACAGCTTTTTTCTTTTTCTAATTCGTATATTCACAATCACATAGTAAGTAATAAAAAATAGAAACTTATTTTAAATAAAATAAAATATCATTTAAGCACAAAAAAAAATACTATTAATAACATTTATTTTTTAAGTAATTTAAATATAACAAAATGTATATCCGACGCTTTCAATTTTGAGTACCAATAAATAATTTGAAGCTTTGTTTTAACTTATTAGGAAATAAATGGTTTCACACTTAGTATATGAACATAGAGCTCCTTGTTTTTCGTAAACTTCACTTTAATTGGGAATGGAGGGAAATAAGTTAGTGCCCCACGATCTTAGGACTAGGACTGTGCATGTTACAGTTAAGCGCAACTTATTATTTTCTTTTTTCTTTTTTTTTTGGTTTTCATTTTTATTCTTTTAGTAATTAACTTGCACCTCCCTTTTGTCGTTCTCTCTCGAACAAAGACACGACGACAACCACCACCACCACCGCACCATTGCCACCGATCAAAACGCCGTCGTTTTGGACGTGGTGTGGAGATTCATTGCGGCATTTGATTCAATTTCACGTTCTCGTGCGGTTAGTGCCAGATTCACATTTCACGCAACTTAGGTACCTTCATTTCTTCCAATTGAAGTTCCGTTGCAATTTCGGGGGGAAGATTCCACGATTGTACCTGCTACAGCTTCAATTTTCGATGCCTTGATTAAATTTTATCACGAAAATACGTGGATTGTGTTGCAGTTTCGTTTTCACGATTGATGCAAGGGTTTCTCGGAATTTGCAGTAGACGCCCGAATCGGATAACCGACGAGGGTGGTGATTTTGATTCGTGTGTGGATTAGGGTTTTCGGGGAAGGTTTTAGCATTTGTAGGGTTTAAGTATGCTTTAGCTGGTGATCTACTTCAAATCAGCGCGTTTCCCCTTGGGGGGAATGATTATGGTAGGTTGAGAATGGTGAGGCTCTTAGGATTGACTCGTGGGGAGGTTGAAGAACCCAGGGAAATTGTGTCGAGGTCTAATTTGACAAGTGAGTCCAGTGAAAATGGGTGGCTCATCAGGTTCTTTGACTCATCGTTCTTCTGTGAGTGGATTGCTGTTAGCTATCTGTACAAGCATGACCACTCCGGGGTGCGTGATTACCTCTGTAATAGAATGTACACACTTCCCTTGCACGGAATTGAGAGTTATTTGTTCCAAGTATGTTACATGATGATACATAAGCCAAGTCCATCTTTGGATAAGTTTGTCATAGACGTGTGCTGCAAGTCGCTTAAGATTGCTTTGAAGGTGCATTGGTTCTTATTGGCGGAGCTTGAGGACTCCGATGATAATGAAGGAATTAGTAGGATTCAGGAAAAGTGCCAAATTGCAGCCACCTTAATGGGTGAGTGGCCGCCCTTGATACGGCCTCACACTGCTTCTACAACTCCTGCTGGCAGGAACCAAGTTTTGAATAAGATATTCTCATCAAAACAGCGATTGTTGTCACTAACATCTTCACCGCCTACTCAGAGGTCTCTCTCATTCTCACCTTCATCAGGGAACCATTTTCAGGAGGATGGTAGTGTGCAATCTCCTGAGGAAAACAAGTTATTTAAGAAATTTATACCAGGTCCAAAAGTTAGAGATGCTTTGCTCTTTAGAAAGTCAGTGGAGAAAGATGACGATGAGTCTGAAAAAGATGGTTTTTTCAAGAGGCTTTTAAGAGATAGCAAGGGTGAAGAAGAGTTGGGTCAGAAGATTCGTGATGCTTTTCTCTTCCGTAAGTCTTCTGAGAAGTGTGACGAAGATTCTGAAAAGGATAATTTCTTTAAAAGGTTCTTAAGGGATGGTAGAGGGGATGATGAAGAATCTGAAAGGGATGGTTTCTTTAGAAGGCTCTTAAGAGACAGTAAAGGTGAGGATGAGGATTTGCCCTCTAGTTCAGATGGATTCTTTAAGAGATTGTTTCGTGATAGCAAGAATGATTCTGAGGATAGAACACCCAATAAGGTAATGGAGGATGAAGAAAAAGAGGGTTTTTTCCGAAAGTTTTTCAAAGAGAAATCTGAGGATAAGAAGGATGGGAATGATGAAGTAGATATTGCAAATTCTGAAGAGAAGTGTGCAAAGCCTGCTGAAGATGATGAAAAAGAAGGGTTTTTCAGGAAATTCTTTAAGGATAAATTTGATGACAAGAAAGATACTAGTGACAAAATTGAAGATGGTACAACCAATGTTGAAGAAGAACCTTCTGAATTTTCTTTGTTCAAAAGAATTTTCCGTGTGCATCCTGAAGACGGTAAAAGTAGTTCAGCCAGTGAAAACAATGGTGGGTTGTATGAAAGTAGTCCAGGTACAGAGAATTTTTTCCGCAAATTGTTTAGAGACCGTGACCGATCAATTGAAGACTCTGAGCTATTGGGGTCAAAAAAGCAGAAAGAGGTGTGTTGAACGTACATTAACCATTAACATTTAGTTTATCTGTGTATTAGTTTAATGTAAAACCAAAATCTGTTAATTGAACACATCTTAAGGCACCCCAAATAACTTTTTTTAGGCTATACAAATTGCTTAATGCCAATATGACATCTGATACAAATCATTTTACAGTATCCATTTCAATTTGAACATCCATTACATTTTTAGCAACCCCATTATTGGCTACCTGCACACCTTATCAATAACAGTGATATTGTGGGCAGGGGTGCACAACATTGAATTCATGATGGGTGCTTAAGAGATGATTGTAATTGTGGGTTAGGTTTAGAACCTAGAAGTGTAATATTAGTACTAATGCATCCTGAACTCTGTTTTCACATTCTTCATACTTTTGGTGTTTTTAATATTAGACACATGGTAATTTCCATATAAATTTTATTCCTTCACTGAAATTTTTATATTACTTTGGCAGAAGCATCCTGGATCGCCAAAGCATCAAAATGAGAAATCAAGAATGAAACCCCCGCTTCCAATTAATCCATCACAGTTCCGGAAAGGAGCTTACCATGAATCATTGGATTTTGTGCTAACATTATGTGAGACATCATTTGGGCTAGTAGATGTATTTCCAGTAGAAGACCGCAAAGATGCCCTGCACGAGGTTATCTCCTTACATTTTCCTTTAATGTTTTTTTTTTATCTAATGCTACTGACACGTACATATTCTTTGTTATTCCTGTCTTTCAAGTCACTTGCAGAGATCAATTTACATTTAATAGATGCTCACAATACTGGAGGTACTTCTTAACTCTTAATGGTAGTATTTAGTGATGTTAATTGAACTAAACGGATTCCACCAATATTTTGTCATGCCTTTCATCTTAGCATATTACATGTTATTGCCAAAGAGTTTGAAAATTTTCAGAGGCAGTATTTTAGTCCCAAAGAAGATATATTGATACACTTAGCTCAGGGTAAATGAGAGATTGCACTAGGTAGTCAAGGAGAGTTGGTTACAGGGAATGAAGAAATATAGGAAGTTTGCTTGCGTCATGGGGGAGGGGGATTGATTACAATTTTGTTTTTATCTTTTTAGCTATAACCGGGCTGAGGTATTAGTCACCCCTGAAGGAGCTATGCTCTGGGGATTATAGGAGGATACTCTTGTAATTGGTCATAGTCAGTAAATAGTACATCATTTCATACCAATTTGTCTTTTGCTTCCGAACACAGTGATGCCACCTTTCGAGGTGAAAGATCGAAAGAGCTTTTATGTTTTTGTCTTCTTCTTTGATTAGAATATAACTGTGATAAATCAAGCAGATTGGCAGTGTTTTTCTTTTTGTGTGGTGGAGAAAATGGTGAAAATTTCCATACATGATCATTTTTTGTGTTTCATATCTCTGAGTTAATGTACAAAAGCTAATGTGATATATATTTTTCGTAGAGGAACCAGTGTTTATTAGGAGTCCATTTCTTAGAGGAACCAGTGATATATAATTTTATATTATGTACTGGAAATAATTGTCTCGTATAGTTTTTACTTGTTATGCTTGGACTTTGGATTGGTGCAAAGGAGTCAAATGTGATACTAGTTTCCATTGTTAGAATTTCTTAAAATATAATGGAATACATTCCATCTCATTCCATCCAACACCCTTTTTTTTTTCTCTCTCTCCATTTTGGGGGATATATGGTGAAAGCATTTTCTGGCTCACCATAAAAGTATCCTAAAAATGGACTGGTAACTTTTTTTCCATTTTGTTCCTCTGCCTTCGAGGATGTAAACACTCCTTAGGAGGCTTAAAAAATCCTTTTTATAACTTTTCTTTTACTAGTCGGATTCACAACTTTACTGCAGTTGCACTGGATTCCCATGCTCTAGTAAATTTCGTGCTCAGTTTCCAGTGCTCCAGCATCTTGCAATTGAATATTTAAAGACTATCCTAGGCTTCAACATCAAATTTTCAATATGATATGACATCAAGTCTTCATTGTCATGGCCTATGGCACTGGATCATGCTTCCTTCCTTTTCTTTGATAATTAGCTTTCTTGAACATAAGTATGAAATTCAAAAGCATAAAATATCTAAACTTAAGTTATGATGAAGAAAATACTAACAAAATAACCAAAAAATAAAAATCAATGGAAGCAAACAAATACAATAACTATTGAAAACTGGGACAAGAGCTAATTACTAAGCATGAAGTATCATCTTTGAACCTAATTGTTATATGTAAAATGACCAAAGTTTCTAATCTAAACATATTCCATTCCACTCAGTCGCTCACCATTAGATAACCTAACATTACCTAAAAGTATGCAATTTTGATGTATCATTTCTGTTTTGTATTCCCTTTGCTGGTTTGCTTTCAGCTTTCATTTATCCTCTTGCTTGTATATGAGTCTTGTTTTTCCAATATTCCTAGGAGTTTGCTTTCCATTAGGAAAGGGCATGTATCGTGTGCTTCATATACCTGAAGATGAAGCTGTTCTCTTGAATTCTAGGGAGAAGGCACCTTACATGATCTGTGTTGAAGTTTTAAGATGTGAAATGCCAAGGTAATACTTGGATAATATTCCTCATGCCTTGTGGAAAATATTGCGCTTTGTAAAATACAAACCATATTTCTGATACACTGCCCTTCCTGCAAAACACTTGTTATAGCAATTCCAAGGAGACATCTAGTTCTCAGAAACTTTCAAAAGGGGGGATTCCTTTGGCAAATGGAGATGCTTTCTTTCAAAAACCACCCCCTTGGGCATATCCATTATGGACAGCTCAAGAAGCATATCGCAATAGCAATGATAGAATGTCCAGATCAACTGCTGAGGCTATTGACCAGGCAATGACCCATATGCCTGATGCAAAAGTCAAATTTGTTAGTGTGAATCTTTTTGTGGAAGCACCATTTCATAGTCGGTCAGAGAATACTGAAGCAGATCTCTGTGGTCCTTCAGTTTACAGAGACCGTATACAAGAAGTGGCAAAGTCAGGTCATGACAGTGATATGGAGTGGGTACAAGTAGTGTTGAAAGCTGATCCTGGGATAAAAATGGAAGATATTGGGGATCAAACCCCAAAACGGAGGAAGGAACATCGACGTGTTCCAAGTACAGTGGCAATAGAAGAAATAAAGGTGAGTCTTTAAGTGTAATTTAGGGATATTGGTGATGATATCCCATTACATGATAATTTAATCAAGAACATGATAAATTAAACTATGCATGCATGCAAGACACAAATTCTTAGTAATATAGTAACCAAAAGTATGGATTATGTAAAGTCATTCTGTTCAGTGAAAGATTCTGCTTTTCACACCATGACGTGTAGTGTATGTTTGGATTGGATTATGTTTAGTGGTTATTTCAGTAACCCATTATAAATATAATTGATTATATGAAATAAGTTTAGGTTTAAATATATTGGTGAAAAGTAAATCTATATAATCTATTTTGTTTGGGTTGTCTAAAATAATTGTTTTTTAATAGTAAAATTACAGGAAGGGGTAAGAAGTTATTTGTATGTATTTAAATTAATCAATTAATCAATTGTTGATAAAATGGGAAAGCAAAAGTTAATTAGAAAATAATCCCTTATCTTTTAGTCTTAATCTCCCAAATCTTGCTTATTTGAGTTAACATTTTTCTTTGTAATAGGAATAATCTAAGATTAATTATATAATTTTCACCAATGGTACCAAACAAAACAGAATACGATTATAAACAGTTTACATATATGTGTGTGTGTGTACAAACACATACATACACAATATAAATATATGATAGATTTGACACGCACATATAGAGAGAGAGAGTGTATAATCTCTGAAACTAATCAAATCCAAACTTATACAATATAAATATGATATATTTGAAATACAAATTGATTGTTCATGTCTTTATTTGGCATTTCCCATTTCAAATTACTATTTTTTTAACATTTTAAATTTGCTAGGCTGCGGCAGCAAAGGGAGAAGCACCCCTTGGACTCCCTTTGAAAGGTGCTGGTCAAGAAGATTCATCAGATGCACCAGCAGGGGTAGGACAATATTGTTGTAAGTTTTTTTTGTTTAGCCATAGAAGTACAAAGTTGTTATGCATAACATGATTCCTCTAAACAGGCTAATGGAATTATCCCTAAAGCTAGTGATGCATTGTCTGGTGAACTTTGGGAGGTAAAGAAAGAGAGGATCCGTAATGCTTCTGTCCATGGCAATGTACCTGGTTGGGACTTGCGATCTGTATGTATATTCATCAATCCAAAGAATTTGCTTTATTTCTCATTATTTTGTAATGTCATGAAGACCTGAATTTAATAAAATAGAAATGAAATGCATGGCCACACACATCACCCAAAGAAAAGTGTTTTCTTTATTTACTAGTTTTCTATTGGAACTGTTATCCAAGTCAGAAAATAATGTTTTGCAATTGTAATTGTGTATGAATTATAGTTTCTAGCAAGGTTGGTTACAGTGTTGCTAAATAGCCACTATTGCTGCTTTTGCATTGTGGAATTCCGCGGTTCTGTGATTGCAACTCTGTCCACTATTGTTGGCTGTGACATTCATTCTGCATCCTATTGTCATCTCTGGCGAACCTCTCTCCCATTGAACTTGAGTTAATATTTGCCTGTTTTTATGCATTTTATTTTTATTTGCATAAAACAAAATCTGTTTTAACATATGTAATTGATATATATATATATATATATATATATATATATATATATATAATTTATTTAATTTGCTTTGACTTCTGCTATTTGCCCGAGGTAACATGTATTGGCTTTCCACCATTTCCGTGATTCACATTTGATAATATTGGCTGAGAACTTTGTACTGCTATACATTATATTTTTTAACCTAGTGTAGTGCATTTAATCCTTTTCTGAAAAATATTTCAATCAAATAAATTTCTAAAATAACGAACCCTTTCTCTCAAAATTATGGATTTCCCTTAAGCAAAGTATTGGGTTTACTCTTGTGTAACAAGTAATCTATGCTTGGAGAGCTAACTGCCATCATGCTGCAAATGTTCACACCTTGAACATGATAGCTTACTGTGGAAGATACTTGCGGTCCTATACCAAATAAATGGTTTGTAAAATTGGATTTAATATTATCAATGAAAGAATAATCTAAATGAATATCTATGGATGTGCAATGCAACTATAACAAAGTTCAACAACTTCTTGACAAGTTATCTTTTTGTAAACATAATTTTTTGAGTGGGATTTGGCTTCTCTGCAGTAAAATCATGCAGTATCCATTGTGATAAACCATTTATATTGGTCCCCATAAGAAAATAATCATGTATCACACCAAATTCAACCTTGCTATGAAATTTTCTTTATCAATTTTCTGTGATAAGGTTAATGATTAACTGTACCAAATTCTGCATGGTTTCTCAACAAAAAAATTAGTCTGGCACTGAAGACTCTTGTTGGGACAATGGGCTAGCCATGGAAATGTCTATACATTTGGCAATAAAGAAATATTTCCTTCATTCTTTGTGTATTGTTAGAGATTGTGAAATCTGTTTTATGCATATTATGACAGAATTCACATTCGAAGCAAGTAGGAGAGTATATATTTATATAGCAATAAAAACTTTGATTTTTCCAATTTGTTGAAGGCTACGCTATTACATTCGTGTCTTTATATATCAACATTGTTTTGTAGAGTAAATTGTGATCAGCTTTTTTCAAGATGAGTTATTTGATTATTCGATTTGAGGATGTGTGCTTTAAGATCACAAAACTTTTGAATATGATAGCAAAATTTCCACTTTATCTTAGGTTATTGTAAAGAGCGGGGATGATTGTAGGCAGGAGCATCTGGCAGTTCAACTTATTTCACACTTCTATGGTAGGTGGTCTCTTTCAGACTTTTCCTATGCCCCCTCATATTCTGAACTCACCATTCCTGTTCCACTGTTGTTCGCTGTGCTGCATGACAAGTACTTTTGCCTTTTGTAACTATTTTGTCTTTTGGTGTTTGTTTTCCATGACAAGAATATTATTTATGAATATGGTTTTAGAATGTATCTTATATTTCCCTGCACCCTGCATACCGATTCTTTATAGCATGGCTTCCTTTTTTGGATAAAATTTCATTTTTAATATCTGTTGATTTATAATTTGCCTATGCTTTCGTGTATTGAGTGTGCTCTGAATGACAGAAATAGGGATCTTTGTTTAGCATGTGTAAATTCTTCTGACTAATAACCTGTTATTTCATTGGTTATGCTTTCTGCATTTGCTATGAGCATGTCATGAGTAAAATGACCTTGCGATGTAAGGAGGAGAGAGGGGAATGTGAAAATACCTAAACTATAAAACTCATTTTGAGTTACTCTTTTGTTTCCTTTCTATTCACACTCCTTTCTGGATCCAAAGCAAGCCTTTAAGCAGCTGAACCTGCTTTACTTCAGAACTTTCGTTCTCTTTCCATTTGACTGTTATATAGGAAATCAAGCTAAAACCAAGTCATGGAAGATCCTATTCTTCTACAAACAAATGTATGTCATTGTGATCTCTGTTTAAGTTCCATTTTCAATGTGAACCTTGAGACATGTTAAATGCACTTGATTATAGTTGTCAATGCAGTAGTTGCGAATTGATGTGGAAATATGTAAAATCAAGAATGGTATTTTGTAGTTGCACCTAAGATTTGTTGATGATGCATTATTGAATCTTATTTTACTATATTCTTATACCAGGTTACTTCAGAATGATGCAGCAGTTTCTTCACTGTGTTTCTTGTTATGTTGCTTACTATCATTACATTTTATGCCAGATATTTTCCAAGAAGCTGGCCTACCTCTCTGGCTGCGCCCATATGAAGTATTATGTACTTCTTCTTACACTGCTCTAATTGAAACAATTCCAGATACGGTGATTCCATGGTTACATACTTCATATATATTAAACTTTTACACTTTTTGTCTTCACTAATTATTAAATGTATGTGATTTTTTAGGCTTCTCTACATTCTATAAAGAGTAGATATCCCAACATCTCAAGTTTACGTGATTTTTTCATTGCCAAGTATCAAGATGATTCTCCAAGTTTTAAACTTGCCCAGGTAATGTAGAGATTCAAAGATTCACTGTATTATTGCGGATGATCTTGTTCATCTTATAAGTTGCAATACTTAATTGAGCTTGTGTTCCACTTTCTAAAATACCGTTTGTCATTTAATTCCATGTTTTCTTAAGTAGACAGATAAAACTTTCACATAAAGAAAATAGCTTAATTGAAATATGTATATCCTGGTTATTCATTTTCCTATTAGTTTATCTGGGGAGGATTTTTATCCTTCTTTGTCACAAGATCCCAATCCACCTCATGATCCATGACTAATGCATACGCTAGGTATTAAATTCCAAGTCAACCTAACTAACCTGGTCACCTAAAAATTCCAAAATACTAACTTTGCACAAATATTTAGTTTACCATATGTACATCTGTCTTAAGAAAAGGATTCTATTGACAAACATCCCAAAACAAAATCACAGTCATGTTATTAACCAGTGGTGTTCCTTTTTTTCTTTTCTTCTCCTAGGTAATCCTGTCTTGGATGTACTATAGTAAGTTTTCTTTCAGTACATTCACTTACAAAATGCATTGTACCGTTATTTGTTACTTCTTCTGTCCCATCTACCCTTTTTCCTCCGGCATAATTTTCTAGTGCAATTTAGGGTTTAGGGTATTTAATTTAAAGGGTTATCCCCGTACTCCCCTTTTTCTTTTGAATGTTGTTCCTTTCATCATTTAATAAGCCTGTTATATAGTGACAAACACCTCTATTTTATGTTAAAAATACAGAAGACAATATCATTTGATTCAATCTTCAATGATTTATTTACGTGTTTTTGTTTCAGAGGAACTTCGTAGAAAGTATGGCTGGATATTCCCTGGTTTGCTACCTTCTGCAGGTCTGAAACTTTTTATTATGCACATGCATACATTTTTTAAAACTGGTGTATTGCCTGGTTAATTGCAATTCAAATCATATTATTTTACTTTTTGTTGTTATTGAAGATTTTGTACCCACTTGTCATCTTTTGCTGTTTTTTTAATTTAAACCAGGTGAAGGATAGGCACAATGGGAACCTCTTAATGGATGAAGAAGGTCATATTATACATATTGATTTTGGCTTCATGCTTTCTAATTCACCTGGTGGTGTTAATTTTGAAAGTGCACCTTTCAAATTGACCCGAGAGCTTCTTGAGGTAAAAGTGAAATTGTTTGCTGGTTATCTACACCTATACTTGAGTGTCAATTTGATTATTTAGACACTTGCTAGCTTTCCTCTATGCACCTAACAGAAATAATGTAACTGTGCTAGGTCATGGATTCTGATGCTGAGGGAATTCCCAGCGAGTTCTTTGATTATTTCAAGGTAAGGCACGCGCCCACACACACACACAACACACACAGTATATAATGCATATGTATATTATATTGTGTGTGTGTGTGTATATACAGATAGAGAGAGTTAAGTGTTAATTTTGGCATTAAAAGCATACATGGATTGTTAAGATTATATGGGTTAAATCTGTCCATTTTAATTGTGGTCAAGATTTATGGTTTTTTAGTTGCACTGGCTCTTAATTTTGTCTGGTTCTGTTTCGTGATGTAATCCAGGTTTTATGCATTCAAGGCTTCCTTACCTGCCGTAAGCATGCTGAGCGTGTTATTCTTCTTGTTGAGATGTTGCAGGTAATGTAAATATTAGCTCCATGTGGCCAATTGTTGTCCAATATTTACCATGCCTGTGTTCATTGACAAAGTTCCAATTTCTCGTAAGGGAACAACTGGCTGTTATATTCTATTGTAGTAATTAAGAAATAAGACACACCTTTAGAATTACAGATATCAAGATCGTATCTTTATAATTAGAAATATCAAGATCATATCTATATATTTATTATTAGAGGATAGCAAATATCCTCTATTTATTTTATAATTTTCTTTTTCTCAATATTAATAAACCATTTGTGCTGTCAAAGAGACACACGGTTTTAGTCCAATGATTCTATTTATCTTTACAGTTTAACATGGCATTTAGAGCCTTTTGGAACCTGTGTTTTCCTCGTGGATCACTATCCTTATAGGAGATTTCTTGGGCAAACCCTTAGTTCGCTCACTATCCCTTAATGTCTCCCAGGTTGCATCGTCCCTATCTGCCCAACCATACAAAGCATGACACGAAGTACCCATCCAACTCCCTCACGTGCTAAAACTCAATGCAGTATGCTAGCCTTGCTGGCAGATGTGGTGTCTAACATTTGTCCACCTCTCTCCTAGTTCGCCTTCTTTGTGCGCCCTCACCCTTGTAATGGTGGCTCCATCGAAGTTGATTTGGTGGTTCTCCCTTATTTTTCTCTCTCCTATGATTATTTTGACTTTTTGTTCGTATCTGATGAAAAAAAATATAGATTGGAAAAATCTCTTCTAATACCATGCGTCCAACAAATTCTCCCATTTTTTTAACCATATTGTCTTCTAACTCAACTGTGCAGTGTTCTCAAATATCCACACCTCATTCAAACCTATCTAACGTTCTCATGAGGCATGTGCATCAGTTAGGAGTGAGGTCCATGCCCTCATACCAATGACACCCAACACCTATATTGTGTTTGCCAAAACCTCCTAACACTACTTGCATCATTATTCCGAATGGAAATGCAGATTGACCCTCCCCGCATTTAGCCTACAAAAAGTGGGTTGGGCAGCCTGCATAAACAAACCTTAAGAAGAATCTATATGCAAATGTTGCAATAATAATTTTGTTTTAATGTTTTACATCTTTGTTGCACCCATGAGTTTATCATTGACAATAAAATTTAAATAAGCTAAATAAACATAAGATTAACATCTACGTCAAATAAATATGTCAAAGTTAAATCTTTCATGAACAAGGAAATGTAGAAGGAAATATTATTGTCTAAGCTACTAAAAAACTATAGTTATTAATTATCACCGTGTATTGATTTCAAAAGCATCATTGTTGTTGTTCCATTTTAATAATATTGAAATATTACTGCGGGTTATGCGGGCTAACGTGCCCCGTCCTGCAGGTTATGCAAAACGGGCCTAAGCGCCATTGAGTTAAAATACTAAGTCCACCTTGCACTTTTTTCTACATGATGGCGGAGTGATCCGTATGATCCAACCCGCATTGTCATTCCTAATAATCATGATTTGATGGCCTATGTTTGTTTACCTTGGATGGGTTCATGTTGCATTACATGATTTTAATGAGCTCCTACCACCCTTTGTTTACCATGGACGAGTTCATGTTGCATTACACGATTTAATGAGCTCCTACCACCCTTCACAAATTTAAAGAAGGAACATGAGAATAAAAGTACTTCTTTATGACTTTAGGTTTGTATGACTTGTCTCAAGAGTATGTTGCTACACATGATCAAATTTTGGGATCACCAATAGTTCCTACTGTGGCTTCTGCCCATCTGCACTTCTTGGTATTCCTCTAAAGGCTAACATGAAGACTCATAACTCTTTTGTTGGGGACACCTCTACATTTTCTCACAAAGCAATAGTCATGGGCACTTTCCTCCAATATACTAACCTAAGCTATCATTGTCTCTCCCAATTCCTAAGTCCCTAGCTGAAGATTTTTCTCACTCAGAGTGGCAACAAGCTATCAATGAGATATGAGCCCTCCAAAGTAGTGAAACTTGAGAGTTGGTTTCTCTTCAAGTTGATAAAGCAATTGTTGTGTCAATGGTTGTACAATCTTAAAATTGGTCTTGATAAGAACATTGATCACTACAAAGCTCATCTGCTTGCCATAGGATATACGCAGATCTACGAACAAGATTACACTGAGACATTCTCCGTTGTTACTAAAATGGCATCTATTTGCCTTCTCTTTTCCATGATAACTAATAGTCATTAGACTTTATTCAACTTGGTATCACGAATGTGTTTCTCCATGTAGATCTTAATGAGTAAGCAACCTCCTAGATTTGTTGTTCACGGTGAGGCGCCTAAAAAGGTGTGTTGTCTTTGCAGGCCCCTTTATGGCCTTAAATAATTGTCTTGTGCCTGGTTAGATGTTTTTCTAATTGTCATTCAAAACTTTGGAATGATACAGAGTGAAGCTAATCATTCATTATTGTACCATCATTCTCCCCAAGAATGTATCTACTTAATTGTATATGTAGATGACATTGATATCACAAGTATTGTATCTTGCTCAATTTCAGACAAAATGCCTTCGTCAAATGTGGTATTTCCTTGGTATTGATGTTGCTTAGTCCAAGGGTGGTTTGGTCATATCACAGGAAATATGCTTTGAATATTTTAGAAGAAACAAGGATGTTAAATGCTAAGTCGGTAGACACACCCATAGATCAATATCGAGTCATATCGTATCGAATGTGACTCATCCTGACATTTTCTTTGCAAGGTGCGTAACAAGTCAATTTGTCAAAACCATTGGGATATAGTTTTACAAATCCAAATATATATTAATAATGTTCTTCACAAAGGCCTTACTTATGAAAATGAGGGGAATACTCAAATTGTTGGGTATTTTGATGTTGATTGGGTAGGCTCACCTAGTGATATATGCCCTACTTATGGGTATTTTGCTCTTGTTGGGGATAATTTAATATCTTGGAAAAACAAGAAACAAAATGTTGTGCAAGATCAAGTGTAGAAGCAAAATAAATGACAACGACTTTAGTCACATGTGAACTCATGGCTAAAGCAACTTCTCAAAGAACTTTTATTTGAAAAAAATTCCGAAATGCATCTTGTAAGTGACTTCCATGCATCATCACACACTGTCTCTAATTCTGTCATTTATGAAAGAACTAAATACATAGAGGTAAATTGTAATTTCATAAGAGAAAAACTAGAGTGAGATATCACTAGTAGACTTGTCAACTTTAGTGAACATTTGACCTACATATTCACCAAATCTCTAAGATGACCTAGGATTAATCACATTTGCAGCCAGTTGATCACATGAATTTTATGCCCCAACTGGAGGAAGAATGTTATAAAAACAGAAATAAGGATCGTATCTTTATAATTAGAAGTATCAAGATCATATTTGCATTATTCTATGATCATATCTTCATTATTAGAGGGTATCAAATCTTCTCTATTTATTGGGGTTTAGGGTTTAGAGTAGAGCTTTGTGATAGAGGATGAGAATCAATCGAGCAATTCTCTGTAGATGGTGTATGTTCTAAATTTTTGGGTTAAGGAATGGTGGATCAGTAATATCCAGCATGACTGTTAGCTCATTTGAATAAACCATATAGTTATTAGGCTGTGTATGCAAGATTTATGAGGTCGCAGTTTAATCTAGAAAAAAAATTTAAAAGAAAAAGTTTGCTGTATCCTCGGGAATGTTCTTCCCTCCAACCCAAACATTCTGGAAATGAAAAACAGCCTATTTCTAATAAAATATTGTGCAAAAGGCTACACCTTTGACCCATTACATTGTGCTTTTCTTTTTTTAAAAGAAAAGTTATTTTTAATTAAAGAACATGTTCAAAATTATAACATTAAATAATTTTTTCATGAAAAAAACTAGAGCATAGTTGCTTTAGTGTTTTTCTAGAAGTTAAAAATAGTAATAGCTAAAAGTAGCTATTTCTGAACAGTGCCTCCTAAAGTTGTTGCATCAGATAAACACTTTTTGTGGCAGCTTAAACAACGGCTCCTACATTTATTTGATCTAAGGTTAGAGAGATAGAGGTTCGAGGTTCCATATGTCCTTGCCTTTGTAGCCGGATGTAGCCTTATTTATTAATCTTAAATCATGATCCCGGATTTCACCTATAGTGTAGCTGATCTTTTTCTAGTCTTGGGATTCAATTATGTGTACATTTTTTGTTGTTATTATGAACGTGGATGGGCATGCGAGGAGAAAATCAGGAAAATGCTTTCCCATTCATGCTTGATTTTCTAAGCTAATAGCTTTCTAATGTTGTTATCAGGACTCTGATTTTCCCTGCTTTAAAGGTGGTCCACGGACAATACAGAACCTACGAAAGCGTTTCCATCTCAATTTAACTGAAGAGGTTTTAATATTAATATTAGTTGCTCTCTTGACTAATAAGTGTTTTGCCGGTTTGCTATATCTTTTTCTTTCTCCTGGCAGCAATGTGTATCTTTGGTGCTTTCCCTCATTAGCAGCAGCCTGGATGCATGGCGGACAAGGCAGTATGACTATTACCAGAGGGTTTTGAACGGGATTTTGTGAAATAGTTTGTCAATGGTGATCGTTTGCTTGTTCCCTTTTGACTAAAGCTCGCACGGTGATTGTTCATCAATTAAGTATTTGCTTTTATAAGTCATTGGAGGATGGTTGGTTCACTTATGGCTTTAGAGTTTCTGAGAAGTAAGAATTAATAGGTGGCAGAGTGCGGCTTCTATTTTCCTTGTGAGGGTGGGAGGAAGATTCTGACGCGCAAAACTTTCCAGTCTTATGCTAAATTTACTTGAGCAGAATCTTTTTGATTTTTTCATCCTTGTTTCTTGTGAATGAAGCTCTACTGCCTGGAGAAATTGCATAAGCCCCTTAAATACTGAGATGGTGCAAATTGTACAGATATTTTAGCGGGAAAACGGACCAGATTTATATTGGATGTGGATATGAGTTCTTTGTAAACTGTTTGATTGATTCATCAAGGTCTTGGGGTTGCGTTGAGCTGCTCAGCATATACTAACCTGTTATCATTTTGGATATCTGTTAACATGGGCAGACCATCAGTAGGCAAACTGCTGTTATCTTTTCTGATCTCAGCTGATCTATGACGTCTGTCTTCCCAGAGTTGATTCTTCAATGCTTAAACTGGAAAATTGTTCTCAAAATTCTTTAATGATATTTGATTGTATCATGTGTAATCGATCCTGTTTACTATCACGGTGAAATTTGTTCACCTCCATATCTATCATAAAGTTTTCGTGGCATACTGTCTCTGGAGCTACTTTTCACTTTTCCTTTATCATAATAAACTATATTTACAACTTTTGATTTCACAAAGGACACTTTTTTGGAATTATATTTGTTGTTTATGCACTTAGCAAATCAATCATTATTTAGAAACAAAGTTCCGTAACAGGTTCAAGGACATTCAAAAAATTGCTTATGATGCCTCAATTCGATATATTTGGTTTTGGAATATTTTATTTAGAAATTCAACAAAAATATCTACAATATAATAAAGAGGACTATTACATAATAGAATTTCAATGATGATATATATAGAAAATAATGCTTGATGATAGAAATATCTAACCTTCAATCTTGGGTATTAGAAGAAGGTAGTCATTATTCTAGAAGTATCTATCTGACACCCTAAATCCTAGATAAAGAGGTACACAAATGCTTAATTACTTTAGTTAAGTCGGTCTTAAACTCTAATTTTAAAATTTAAATCTTAAAATTCTAAAAAGAATCTTGTTTAATCATTCAAATTTATTGTTTGAAGATTAAAACCATAGCTAGAGATTAAAATCATAATTAAACCTAATAATAACCATATCCAACAAACAGTATGCTTTTTGGTGAACGGAGTTTTCTGGTAAAAGAAAAATCAGTTGTTTTTGTAAAGCTCTGAATTTTTCTATTACTCTTTTCACTTAAAATTAATTAATAATTAATTTTAAAAAAAACATTCTTAAAAATTTAAAAAGGAAAACTTGCTTTAAACCTGAAAAATGGCTAGGCAGAATTCCAGTCTTTCCCAACAATGATGGGCAAATGCTAAAATATATTGGTCAAGCACCAGTTTGCAGTCCCATTAATACGATTTGGCCAACACCAGATTCAATTCCAATTGATATGATTATCAGATTCATTAACATTTCAGGAAAAGCTTGATTACAGAATTGATTTAAACATCTCATGGATCATCACAACGGACACCTCAAATAATTGCTCGCCCTCAAACTTGGTTGAAGGAATCCTATCTGTTTCTCAGAATGAAGCCATCAAATTATAATCACTAGACAGTACTTAAAATAGTGAAAAAACTACTGATGCACAGATAATTTTAGTTCAAACACTTTTCTGCTTATTCTAAAATGGCTAATAATAGCCCAAATTGTTGCCACAAACATCCAACAAAACACAACTAACTCCCAATATTCGCTTTGTCAAGAACTTTCAGAATGTTACTGCTTTTGTGCTTCCTCTCGTGTAACAGCTCTAACATAAATTTCGTAACAGCATCCTGAAACATCATAAATAAGCAAACGAGAACATTGAAAAGATGGAACACGAAGAGAAATTAGTAAGATTGTTTCAAGAGAAATAACATACTACAAACTAGCATATATTCAAATACACATGGATATAGGTAATGCAAAATATTAGTGTGCGCAGAATCGTCAATTAATGAGTGCTCTCATTATATTATTATTCACACATGTTCCTAGTTGTGAACAATGCCAAAACACAGTAAAAGGTGTCCATGAAAAGAAACAACTGAGAAATTAAGATTTCAATAAGCTAAAAAAATTTAAGAAAATCAGAAACATCTTAACAGATAGCAAATAATAGAATATTTTGACATGGCTGAAAGTGATTATATATGTTGAAATGTAAAGTTTTCTGATTCAACTCCAGTCCCAAAACATTTGCATAATCATTTGGCTCACCCTAGTTCATCCAAATTGAAGATATGCTTTAGATACTGAATCTTGTCTCGTAGGAAAACATGTTAGATCTTTTCCCAAAAAGTGTCAAACATGATGTAATTCTGGTTTTTCTAATATTTATTTTGATATTCGGGGATCAAGTCGGTGTCACTTCTTTTGGTTTCATAACCTTTACTGATGAATTCTCTCAATGTACTTAGGTTTATTTAATGAAAGACAAATATGAACTTTTATCCATATTTATGTCTTTCTTCAATGAAATTAAGAACCAATTTTAAAAGATAAATAAAGTTATCAGAAGAGATAATAATAATAAGGAATATTTTTCTATTGTGTTTTCTTCATTCTTATCTTCCAGGGAAATTACATTAATCAGCATGTTCTAGTGTTATCGACATTGAATAACGGAAAATATCAGGGACCCCACAAATCTTTTATGAAATTATAACAATAACCATAACGAGTTATGGTAGAAACATTGTGATCAAAAGAAATACAATACAATATATATATATATATATATATATATATATATATATATATGTCTATGTGTGTGAATTTAAAAAATATACAAAAATATATTTGTAACGCAAAAGTAATGAAAGAGACAACCATAACTAATAATAATATTATGTTTAGAAATTCAAATCATAATAACATCAAATCAAAACACCACAAATTTCAAGTTCAAAACTTAAAATAAGTGTCTCAAAATCTTTAATTATTTTATTCTTCTTCAATCCCAACATAATTGTCTTCAATATTATCCAATATGATACATCTCTCCTCCTCTTCCCTTCTAGATAAATTCTTGTCAAAGTTAAGTATTTTTTCAAACTTAGAATTAGAACTATCATGCAACCCATTCAAAACCCCAACTTGAATCTTCTCTTTACACTCGGTTGAAGTTGCACTGCACCTGAACCTTTCTTAGAAGTATGGGAATATTCAATAACAATACCACCACATGATGGTTGCTTTCTTTTATTGGTTGTTTGTCTCCTTGTATAAATTATCGATTCTCCAACACTTAAAGCTTCATAAACAGTTGCCCAATTAAGAGTAGGATCATCATCAAAAACCAACTTATTTTCCTCATCTTCATTATCTACTTGTCCCAGTAACCACTCATTACATCACCAATGTCATTTAGTACAATAGAGTCTATTTCATCCTTAATATGGTATCTTTGAGCAAGTTGTTGGTTATACTTTATGTAAACCAAATCATGCAACCTTTTGTGATCCAGCTTATTCCCTTTTTTAATGAAGTTGCATTATGAATAAGTAAAATGTGAATTACTTTCTTTTTACATTCTAGAAAAAAGATAATATTGACATGAGTCATATCATGAACAATAATTAGGACTTGCTTAAATACACTCTAGTAGCGCTCACATCTCGATGAACTATACGTCAAACTTAAAATATTGATTGCTAGCTTTTATGAGTTGGAGTCGCCCATAATTCTTTCACCATTGAACTATAAAAGCAAAGAAAATAACATAGAATGTAACCATTAAATGATATAATTTATATCTTAATACAATTTAGAAAGTATTTAAGTGTCTCCCTTGGAACTATGGTCTTCCTTGATTATTTGGCAAAGTCATCACCAAAGAGTCCACTTCCATTCTTATAAGAGGCTACTCATTTAAATTTTTTTGTTGTACAACTATATTTGACACTAACATCTTGATGCAATCATACAATCTATTTGTAACTTCCAAATCATATTAAAAAAGTGACCAACCGCATGCAAGGGGCGATGAAGTTGGCATGTTCATCTATTATCAATTATTCTAAACACATCCTTGTATTTACTTCCATTGTTATTGAATGACTTCATTTTTGTTTCCTTGACTTTCTTCATTGCTTCATATATATAGCCCATAGTTGTTTTCCTTTTCCCATCTACCAAACAAAATACATGAACAATCATGATTTTGAAAGTAAATACGTGATTCCAAAATGAAGGCATAAGAATAATTTTTGTACCTTCCCTCCCCTTAGCTTCCTTAGACAACTTGTTCTTGCTTTATTCATTTGATCTTTCTCAAAATTTCCTTCTCTTAATGCAACTTTTGTTATGATAAATAAGATGTAACAAACATTGTAACTGGGTGTCTTATCCATTCTCTCATATGTAAATTGTCTCAACAAACTCAAGGAACTACAATGACTATAGATAAAATCAACAAGACTAACCCTTCTTTTGTATTGTCTTCTTTATCAAAGGATGCTTTCCAATGTCTTCAAGCATCAAATTTATACAATGGATAACACAAGGAGTCCAATAGAGATGAAGTCTTTTCTCTTCCAATAATTTACCAACCCACACATAATTGTTTCCATTATGTGATAAAAACAACATTTTCTTCTCCAATCTCCTCCACAAGAGTATCAATCATCTCAAAGACTTTTTCCCCTGTCCTTCAGAAATTTAGAACCATCAATGGACTTGACAAACATTGTCCCTACAATAAAGCTAACCAAAAGTTAATCAAACATTGTTGCTTTTGGTCAGTCTATGCATCTGACATAATAGAACAACCATATTTGCTCCATTATTGTTTATGATCTTTCAAGAAATTTTCAATGTAGTCAACCTCCTTGTTGAGAAGTGGAACTATAATTTCATAATAAGTAGGAGATGGCAAATTAGGTCCATAAGCACCTATAGCATCAATCATAACTTGAAAACTCTTCAATCTTACAAGGTTGAATGACAAGCCAGCTTTGTACCAAAATCAAGCAATATATTGATGAACTCATACATTTAAATTTGTCACATGCTTCTTTGATATTAGCTTTTCTTTTTTCTCTTCTCAATTGCAACACTTGGACTTCTACAAAACATATATATTGGTCCTTTTTTCCACCACTAATTCTCCCCTTATCATTAGTAGATGAGGAAATCTCAACTTTATCTTCACTCTCATTATTATAATAAGCCGCACTATATACATGATTGATGGAAGAGGTGGTTGTTTTTTCTTTAATTAATTTCCAAAGTTCTTCTCTCACATTTTTTGGAATCTTGGTGCAAGCAACAACATTACTCTTCAATCTTGGTGTTGCAGAGAGGAAGAATGGACATCTTATTGGAATTGCGCATTCTCTAAAGTTGGATACTAATATTCTTGTTTTTCATCATTGGGCAGAACCGTCCTCACTTGCCTATTTACTAGCTTGACATTAAAATTGTCTTTCTTCCTGGTGATGTGGAGGAAAAAATTTAGATGGAGCAACCTCTTGATTTTGTTGTTCAGGGGGTATCTAGTTTAGTTAGGGCTTGTTTGCTTTTGGGGGTGGCACTGTAGGCGCAGACGGATGTTGGGTGCCACCCCCGTTTGGATCTGTAGATGGGTGAGGGTGAGGGTGAGTGGAAAGGAGAGTGGTTTTTGGTTCATCTGTGATATGAGGAGATAGGAGGGTGAGAAGGGTGGAAAGCCACGTAGGATTCCTTCATTTACCATGTTGTCCCTTATTCACGTTACGCACAGTAACTCTTTCTGCATTGGTGAGAGAGTAGGTGCATGATGAACCATTATATAAGTGCCTTCGAAGACCACCATATCTACACCACATATACATCTGGCTAGCC
>Ga0123342_1003904_pt1 | contig 23393 bp, 17 predicted proteins | sample Turbeawhitnodule_FD_89960 | JGI IMG/M metagenome (GOLD analysis project Ga0123342, IMG submission 89960) | Root nodule microbial communities of legume samples collected from Mexico - Turtle bean Mexico white nodule | ecosystem: Host-associated > Plants > Roots > Nodule | place: Mexico: Nepantla... | reverse complement strand
TTATGTAAATTAATTTCTATAAAGTGACTCACATGACTTAGAGTTTGGGCTTTGGGCCCAAATATGATTTAATAATAATAATAATAGAATAAAGGCCCATTGGTTAATGTGAGAAATATATATTTGATGATATACCTAATGAAAAACCTACATCTGATGGAGATTGGGTACTAAAGGCTATAAGGTTCTGTCTCTGCAAATAATAGTTGTCTCACTGTTAACCATCACGAAAGTATGTGACAAGAACGGAATTGCAAGAGATAGATTGGGATAAAGGAGATAAAGTAACTGCTCAATTAGGATCACTCATGGAAGTGCCTATTTCTTCCTCACTTTTATGTTTTGTGTGAGAATCATGATATGATAAGATCTATATGTGAACTTATTATTGTATGTGTTCACGTTCATTCATGTTTTGACTTACATATTATTATTTATGGATATTAGTTTTGATTTTATAATTATTCATATTATAATAATATTTTTAATATTTTGTATAGAGATGCGTAATAATTAGTAGGTAATAGAGATTCGTGAGTAAAAATTGGTAGGTAATGCTGAATTTACCTACGGATTCAGATCTGTGTATAAAATCCGTAGATAATGTTGGTCATAGGTAATATCCGTAAGTAATGCTGAATTTATCTATGGATTCAGATATGTAGATAATATCTGTAGGTAATGTTGGTCGTAGGTAATATCCGTAGGTAATGCTGAATTTTCCTATGAAATTCAAATCCATAGATAAAAATCCGCAAATAATACTAATATTTTTGTAGTGAGCGGTGACACACGATCATCCACAATCTTTGTTTTTCTTCAGCACTATGATTACTGATTATTTGAGAACCAATACACCAAATTACAATATTTTTACTATGCATCACTATTTTACAAAAATATTCTTGCCATGTAAGTAATCCAGACAATCATAGAAGTTGTATTCTGGTGTATGGAAAGATTGGTTGTCAAAAAATATTTTCAATATCTCATGGATAGCTATTACTTTTGTAAGACCATATTTAAGTAATACAAGGTTTACCCAATTTTAGTTGTGGATACTTAGTACATTGAAGATGTAACTTTCTTTTATTGGATCACATATTGAAAAAATGAGTGGGATTTTTTTTTCAAGAACTAGAGTATATCTAAAATACTCTAATTTATTCTATTTATTCATTGTCGATTAAGAAAATATAAAAATAATTGTATTGGCATTGACTAAAATAAGTTTACATTTTAATTTATCTATTTTACAAAAATGAGGAATACTATCACTTAATTCTCATAAAAAAAAATCCACTACAAGGATTATTTCTTAGTCAAATATTAATATGAATCAATTTTTGATTCATGTCAGCTAATTCGGTTAAATAAAACCAAACTTAGTTTTTGGAATCCAAAATTTATATCCTTATGCAATTGGATTTGATCCCTTTCTTAACCCATGCTCACAGTGATTATCAGAAAGAAAGTAGAAGAGAAGGAACATAGCAGATTTCACCCAGCACCACAGCAAAATAAGAGGTTAGATAATTAAAGCACATGTAAAAGGCCACCGCATTGATGAAATATTAAAGTGAGATTTTGGTTCTGTCTTTCAAACAATTCATCCACCCAAGTTAATCTTTAGCCACCATTTTTGTCATACTTGCCGGCTGCTCATCAACCGCCCAATCAATCAACTCCCTCTTTAAACACAAAATTGCCAACTGTATCCAATTGCTACCTACTAACACAACACAAATTATTGAAAAGTATGAACCATTTTGATTCCCATTAATTATGTCATTTATCATTGCTTTTCTTAGTTTCTAAAATGAGTTATCCAGACTTCATTCCATATCTTAGTAGAGATTAGGGTAGTTTGAACTGTATAATAAATGAACTAGAAATTGCTATAAAGAGCATCCCAGATAAAGAACAGATTAAGATGGCTTATACTCTGAACTTTACATATACATCCAAGGACCAACTACCATACTTAGATACAACATTCCATTTGAGATCAATCCAAAACAAATTTCACAGAAAAAGTTCAATTCTAATATGGATTCCCAGTATACTGATTAGATAACAATACTTCCATATTAATCTCCAACAAATGATCACCAGAATTTGATAACCTTCAAAATTTGTTCCACAAATGATCTATCTTTCCACAATTAAACTGGGTTACAACAAATGATCCATTCAAAATATGTACACTTGATTTGATACAAACTATAACAGATTATGAAGGCTGAAAAATAAAGGGTATGAAAAGAACCCAGCAATACTTTTGAGAACAAAAAAGGATTTGGAGCTTCAATTATATCAATCACCTTTGGAATCTGGTAAACAAATATACTTGAATGCAGGGAGAATTATTCCATGTTTTGGAGTGTAACCTAAGTACACTTCTTGCCTTTTCTTTCAAATAGGAAGCACTATCTGCTTGTAGCACCATGCAAAGCTTTGACACAGCACCAACCCTCAGCATCTCTTGCACTACTTCATGAGACGCTGAGAACTTTGAAATCAAGGAAAATATATGAAGAGCTCGATCATCGATGGTTGGAGAAACCCTAAGGATCCTTTTGGAAACCACAGCAATGCTTGCAGCATGCTGCAGAAACTGGTCTCTCCCATCAGCACATGAACACAGATGCGCCAAAAGGATGAATACGAGTTCTGTTAGATTCTTTTCTGGGTTTTCAAGTGCAAGTTCAACGAGCTCCTCCACGGCACCTGCATCAACTATCTTCGTTCTATTCCTCCCCAAAGGACACGTTTCTATGAGCACATACAATGCCGATTTAATAGCTTGCTGAGAGAGTTCTCTATTTTTCATCACCTTCACAACCACTCTGAAGAATTCAAGCCCTAAGTTCCCTAAAGGGGTTGAATCTTTGGCTTCAATTGTCAATTTCAATATAGGCATTGCTTCATTTATTACCTTAACGTTGTTCTTAGTTTGAAGCTGCAAAACCCGAGTCAACGAGTTCAGAAAGTCAAAGTTCTGACCCAGCAAGCGCTTCATGTAGTTACTGTCCATCACATTGGCATTGCTCCAAAGCAAACGAAGAATCCTCAGAGACTCCTCAATGCACGACGACGTTTTGTCCTGCGTGAAACTCTTTGTGATGACCTGCACCATAGCTTCTGCTACACCCGCAGAAGCCATACACCTTCTGTTCCTCTCGTTCTCTACTGCAAGGTCATGCAACTTCTCGATTGCGTTTTGAAAGCGTGGAGGAACTTCAAGATCCTTCACGAGCTTCTCAACGTTGGCATTGCTAAGAGGGGACTTCGGTGTCGGAATCTGATCAACACCGTTTGCTTCATTCGCTGAACACCACGCTTGGATTAGCCTCCGAAGCGTGTGGTTTGGGGTTAAGAACTCTGAGTTTCGCGGCAATGGTTGCTGTGTAATTGGACACGTGCAATTTTTAGCTTTGAGCAACCAGTATTCTATGCTTTCTCTGTCGTAGGTTATGCCCGTAACAGTTGTCACAGGGTCCTTCATGATCTGAAGCGAAATGGGACAAGCAAAAAACTGAGGAATTTCAATTTCTGTCATTGTATCAGATACACAGCATAAGAAATATGGTATAGGAGTATTTGAAGAAGGAAAAGGAAGTAGAAGAAGAAAAGGGTTTGTTTTCTTTGGTAAGACAAATCGGCTCTATTGAATATAAAGTCCCCAATGACGATTATCTCTAGCTAGTATAATATATAAATCTTGCTGATATGTGTTGGCCACAGAGCATTCCACACTTTTTGATGAATGTGTTTTTTGTGTGGATGAAACTTGATTACAGTGTTAAGTGTTATATTATATATATATATATATATATATATATATATATATATATATACATACATATAGTTAGATACATACATTTTGCCTTCTTTTACTAGTCTAGATGCTTGAACATTTTAAATGGTGAGTTGGGTGGTCAAACGTAGCAGTAATCGTTTGAAAAACTACAATATGACGGTGTTCGAATTCTAGACGCCTGAAATCTTTGCCTCTCTCCATAGAAACTATATATTAGATAGTTTTAAATCATTATTATATGAAATTAAATACTACTAAAAGTTATATATTAAAATGTTTAATACATATTATTTCTTAACGAGTTTCTCGAAATTATATCGTTGTCAAAATAATATTTTTTTTATTAATATATTTCGTTGAATGTGACATAAGGTGGTATAAATGAAGTTGGAGGCCACTTGTTAACGTTGGCGGCTTAGAGTGCAGCTTGATGGGTTGATTTGGATAGTGACATAATTTTGAAAAGAGAAGTGATTTACAAAAAGAAAAAAAAAAAGAGACAAAGACAAAATAGGTTTCAAAGTTGGTGATGCCCACGTAGGGAGTGTCTAGCATTGAATAAAATAATATGCATGGATGATAATATTTTTAGTTCATTCATATATTTTATATAAATGTATTTATTTATTTCATTTTGGACCCAACTTCGAGAGTGAACTATAAATAACGCCGGCTTGCAACTAAAATTAGTGCGTGGAACTTTCAAAGATGCAAAAGATTGATTTTGAATTCAAACTTAACTTTTTTTTTTAAAAAAAAAAAAAATTAAGTGAATTAAAGGGACATTTAGTAGTATTTCAACGTTTATAAAAAATTATATATCAAATTCTTTAAATAACTACATAACTTGTTAAACCATAACATAACTCCAAACTTACATAATTTTCAGCATTATAGAGATCCTTATTAATACAAACAGATTCACTCTTCACACCAAGATCAAATTCTACTACCTGACTACAGCCAAGTATTCTATTATTATATTATTCAATATTTAAAATAGTAAAAAAATGGAAATTAAATTGTATCAGACAAAAAGACTTTGCCATCATCATCTCATACTACATACATAGCCAATACTCCTTGAAGACTTCAAACTACTTTGCTTAATCTTAATCTTATGACCGCAATATCACACTTCAAGAAAATCATCAAATAAAAATCAATTTTTAAAAATAAAAATAATTAGTTGTAATAGTAACTAAATTAAAGAACATTTTAAAAAAAAATTAGTTTATAAATTAGTTTATATTATTATTAAATAGTTTTTAAATTGGTATCTAATTCAAGGTTTTAACTACCAATTATTTAGATTCTAAATTTGGTAGCAAAAACATTGGTTGCTAATTAGATACCAATTTAGAATCCATTTAACAATAATAGAAACTAATTTAGAAACCAAAATATAACTAATTATTTCACGATTTTTTTTAGTGTGAAGTATGTGCTTTCTTCAAAAAGCCTCTCCATAATAGACTCAAATATGTCAAATATGATGACACATTATTAAATAAAGATTAAAAGTTGATTTTGAATATTTCAACTGAAATTCAAATAGGTTCATATATGTTGTATATTTACGACAAACATGGTTAGTATGTTTGACTTAACTTCTAGTTGTCTTTATAATTAAGTTTCTCATTGAATATTATTAAATTTAGGTAAATTTTATAAAGGTAAATTAGAAAAAGAATAAATTACATAGAACAATGTATTATCAGAGAAAGTTTTTTTATTTTTTTTTATTTTTTTAAACTCCTAATATAATTGTTTAGATTATTTTTAAGAATTTCTTTGTTTTTTTTATTTTATTTTTTCGGAAGTATTTAGTATAGTTTTCCATATTTCTGTTTTCTATTTTTTTAGTTTTATAGATAATAAGTGATTTAGTTTGAGTTTTAAAAAAAATTTACAGTGAAAATAATTAATTTCTTCAACTCCTCGATCATGCAGTTTAAAAGGTAAGTAGATTTTTAATTTTTTTAATATTGAGAAGTTTTATTTTCATGGATATGTGAATATAAACATAAAAACTTAAATATTTGATAAATTATCAATTTTATTTTATGATTCTAGTGGTATTTTATTTTATTTGTTTCCAAAAGGAGTTATCTAAGTCATTTTATTTCACTGTTCAAATTTTGACCTAAATTATTTATCGGTAAAAATAAAATAAAAAATTATGAGGAAGTAAAAAGTGAAAAATGATTAAAATACCGTAATTTATAAGAAAGAAAAACATATTAGAGTGAAACTGAAACAAAATAAAGTTTTGCATTTTCAATTTATATGGGCCCAGTTTACCCGAAGACCCAAAACAGGCTGCTTCTTCCTGCACCTCCATACCTTCTTGTGCTACCCCCATAAATTTTTCTTATTCCAAAAATACCCTTTTCAATATTCCAGATTACATAATCCAGAAGTCTTTTTTTAGATTCAAAATTAGCTTTCGGATTATGTAATTCGGAAGTCTTTTGTGATTAGCTTTCAGATTACATAATCCGGAAGTCTTTTCTAAATATGAAATTGACTTCCGAATTATGTAATCCGGAATTTATCCGGATTACATAATCCATAGGCTAATTATTTCAAATCCAAGAAAGTTAAAAAAAGAATAAAATGGTATTTTCATATTTAGTATGGGGTGGCACAAGAAGGTATGGAGGTGTAGAAAGAAAGAGTCTCCAAAATAACGCTACAAAGCCCATTAAAAAGGACTAAACCAGTGCTGTGATCGGTCCAGCACTTATGAACATGGACATGCCCAATTTTTCACGAGGATTATGTGTTCCATTTTTTTGACTATTTCTTTCTGTACCTCCATATCTTCTTCTGCCACCTCCATACACAATATAAAAATACATTTTTATTCTTTTTTGTCATTCCCATAAACTAGTTTCCGGATTATGTAATCCGGAACACATTTGAAAAAAGACTTATGGATTACATAATCTGGAAGTTAAATAAGACTTTCGGATTATGTAATCCGGAAAGTAATAATGCATATGAAAAAAGGTTTCTGGATTACATAATCTGGAAGCTAATTATAAATTTGAAAAATGACTTCTGAATTACATAATCCGAAATATTATAGAGGGGTATTTTTAGAAATTAAAAAATATATGGAGATGAGAGAAGAAGGTATGGAGGTGAAGGAAGAAACAATCCCATTTTTTATTACCTTTTATTCGAGTCCATTTCTTTTTACCCATTTCCATTCTGAAGTAATCCTGGTTACTTCTTATATATGAATTGAGAAATATTACCAGAACAAAAAAAATATTCAAGAATTTGCACAATGAGAAAAGAGGAAAAAAAAGAACAAAATAGGAATTTTAATTGTAACAAATAGTGCAATAGAAAAAGAAATAGACACATAATTGAGGTTGAAAAAAAATAATGTTTTAGTTATAATAATCATAAGGCACAAAATAGTTTAATTGAAATTGTAGAAATTTTTTCTTATTATAATCTCTGTCATAACTACATATCTCTAATTTTAATCAAACAACAAAAGAAAATAAAATATAATTTATAACTTTAAATAGAAAAAAAAAACACATAATCGAAAGAGATTAATGAAGAAGAGTTAAGCGCCGATGGAGTCGCCAAAGAATGATGGTGGAGATACTAATCTAAACAACGAAGCTAATGAAATGACAGGGATGAAGAGAAAGTAAAGGCAAGGGAAGCATGAAAAAAAACAATGGCGGATAAGACAAATTCAACGTTCGAATGTATGACATTCTTAAGAGGCAAACTCAAAAGATTAAGAGGCGAACTCAAAAGACTGAAACAAAACCTAAAAGTTTGGAACATAGATGTGTTTGGACATTTACACTTGAAAATACATGATATCATTAGGATGAGAAGAAGTTGGAGAAAAGAGAGTTATTTAGTGAACTCAAAGTGCTAAGTCATACACATTAAGCGTTGATAAAACCTAAATCAAGGGTTAAGTGGATAAACAAAGGTGATTCCAAGTCTAAAATATTTTCATTCAATGATTAATTGGAGAAAAATCAAGAATGTTATTAAATGAGTGGAACTTTTAGGGTAATGGTGTGAGGAACCAACATTAAATATAAACTATTTTTAAAAATAAAAAATAATTAATTATTATATTTACTAAATTAGATATTATTTTAGAAGTAAAAAAATATGGTATCATAATTTTTATTAATAATAAATAGTTTTGAAATTGATATCTAATTAGCTACCAAAATTTTAGTTACTAACTTTTAGAATATAAATTAGTTAGTAGCTAAACATCGGTAGTTAATTAGATATCAATTCATAAACTAATTTATAATTTTTTTTAATAATGATAGTTAATTAGATATTAATTTAAAAATTAATTTAATTTTTTTAATAATAGAAATTACTTTACATACGTTTTTATTATTAATAAATAGATTTTAAATTGATATCTAACTAGCTACCAAGATTTTAACTATCAAATTTTAAATTCTAAAATAATTAGTAGCTAAAATATTAGTAGCTAATTAGATATCAATTTAGAAACTAATTTTTTTTAATAATAGAAATTATTTTAGATATGTTTATATTATTAATAAATAATTTCTAAATTTGATATCTAATTAGGTACCAATAGATATCAATTCAGAAATTAATTTTTTTAATAATAGAAATTACTTTAAATACGTTTTTATTATTAATAAATAGTTTTTAAATTGTATATAATTAATTAGCTATTAAGATTTTGGCTATCAATGTTTAGAATTTAAAATAATTAATAGCTAAAATATTAGTATCTAATTAGATATGAATGATTTTTTTAGTTTATAAAATAATATAAATTTTAATTAGTTACTTTTTATCTCTAAAATTAATTTTTATTTAATAATTTTCTTGTAAATATAGTTAAGAAATTATTTGGAAAAGATTGAAAATGTAAACTGCAATAAAGAAGTTTTGTTATACACTAAAGTTATGTTTGAGTATCAAATCCACATTCTTTCGTTTTCTTTCCACTACATTACTGTGTTATGGTATATTTCATATACAAAACATAATGATTTTCTTGTATTCTTATAGTGTAAAGTCGTGTGTTTGTGACCTAGGCAAGAAACATGCGTTTGGCTCGACACCTCTGACATTGGTTCGAATCTTCGAGATACTCACCAGAAAAACACTTCTACTCCCTCAAACTTCTCCCTCGGATAATGTCTTCACTCCCTACTACACTTTCCTGTTCCATGCTTCCAACAACCTAACTGTCTTTCTCTTCTCTTTCATAGGTTGTTCCACTCATTCACCGACTTGGGAAATCGTCCAATTCGAACCCAGCACGAGTTCTCTCGCTCTCGTTATTCTAGAATTCAAGAAAAGCATCTGGTCCCGTGAAAGTTCTCGCCACTTCAGGACTTTCCAGAGACAGTGTTAAGAAGTTGCTTTTGGCTTTCGGATTGTGCAAGTTGCAAATGGCGCATCTAGGCTCACTCACTTTCTCCTCCAATTGCCAACCTGCCATGCTTCAGACTGTTTCTGATTCTTCCTTCCATTGACAACCCAAATGAGAACTAATGTTACTAAATTACAATTAACCCCTTCTGTATAATAATTAATATATTAAAGATAAATAAATTAAATAATGTGTAAAGTGATACCATACGAAAGATAACAAATTACAAGAAAAACATTAAAACATGTTTTAAGAGAAGGAAACCGGAAAAATCTCCGTTTCTCATGTTACATACAAAAATTATAACATAGTTCGAGAATACATATTTAATATTCTTGAACAATTTTAATGTAGCATAATATTAACTATTTTACATCAACTAGAAAATGTAATGGATATATAAAACAAGAAATGAAACGGTTATACACAAGTATAGTTCTATAAAAATATGACCTCACGTTAAACTCCAATGAAGAGGAGTTTAAAAAGGAAAGATAATGATTATTATAATTACATTCAGAAGGTAGCTTTGAGGTTATAATCGAGGTTAATTACTTTCGCATGCATGCAACGTACTGGTAGAGTGTCAAAAGTAAATACAAGACAAATTACGCATGCCCTTCTATTCCCTCTCATGCATGTCGCCCTTTAGTATTTCATCCTTCAACCACTATTTATGTACCCAAGGCAATCCAAATAACCACATTCACCTATATATATATTATATATAGATATCATATATATTTAATATCAATATCAATATCAATCATGAAATCAAAAGAAATCTTCAATCCTTCTGGGTACCTGGCTGCATCAATACAATATACAATATATATATATATATGTTCCCTCCCCAACTTTATGGATCCTATAATAAAGCTAACTTAAATTTATGAAAGTATAATCCTATATTACTATCAATCTTTACAGGGAGCAAGCATCCCCTCCCATGCCAGGAATTTCAGTATACCAGAATCAAGATACATTTCTCAATTAGTGACTGCATGTGTCTGTGAAAACAACATATACCTCTCCATTTCTTTTCTTGAGCAGCTAGCTAAGTCTTCTGCCAAGTTAATAAGTGTCCACAGAAATTAAACACTCAGAAGTGAAAGATTTTTCTCATAAAATTTCCAATATTCTAGCTAGCCATCAGATCTCAGGCCACGAAATCAGGTAATAACTGAGCAACAAACCTCTTTCTGTTTTGAATATCAATGCTCTCATAAGTTGTTCCCGAGTGGGATGAAGGTGGAGTGTTGATAGCACAAAATTCATTCCCAGTCGTTCCCATCTCAAGTCTCCTTCCCAGATGAATATTCTGTGAGAGAAATCCATGCTGAGTTCCTGAGATAGAAAGGTTTTCATTGTGGGGAAGACCTAGTGTGAGAGAAACACCATTTCCATGGAACCTTGAAGCCAGTTGCTCAGTAGTGACGTTGAATCTGTTTCCAATGTCTTCCATGGCGAACGTTCCAAAACCCCCACCTTGGTTTGTATTGCCACTCATCAAAGGGTATCCATCTTTGTGGTGCCTTTCAATGCCAAACTTTGTGTTGGCTTCTCTAGTATTTGCATGTTCACCATTATGCTTCATTTCCATGTCCACTGAGAGGATACTACTTGGAGAATTTTGCATTTCCAAACTTCTTGGTTTGTTTGGACTCCTTTGCACGTCAGATGATCCTGCAAGATGGAAACCAGAGTGGGATTGAAGGGACCCTCCGATGGGAGACATTGAAGAATTTGTTGAGATTTCATTTGGAGAAGTGTTTTGGTTGTTGAAGCTATCTTGTTTTGATTGAAGATTATCTAGTTTAATGGCTCCTGATTCTGGTGCAACATTTGCTGTTGACCCCAATTCCTTGCTCAACTCTTTTGATCTGCTGTTTTCTGAGCCATTCGCTTGTTCATGATCCTTCATTTCTTCCAGGTACATTTCTTCAACCATTGGCTTCCACAGCCGAACCCGGGCATTGATAAACCAGTTTGACACCTGCATTAAACTTATTAGTATCAGAAACCTTTGATTTTGAGATTTACTTGTAAATTATTTAAAAACCAAAAAGAATGAAAAATTCACGTGAAAAATAAATATAACAGTATATCATAAAGTATATAGTTTTAATTTTTATTTTGTAAGCTAAAATAATGAATTTGGGGGAGAAAATACGGATCTGTTGTTCTGGATTATTGTCATGGGAAAATAGTAAGTTTCACCCTATTTTAGACTGAAAGATGAAAGTGTCAGGAAGAAGAAAAAAAAAGTAGAGAGAAAATAATAAATTTGACAACAATAAGAAATAAAAACAAAATAATGTGAAAATGATAAATAAATAAACAAAGGATATTTTGATAAATATAGAATCATTTGCCAACCTATTTATATGGGTATTATGGTTTCTAGAAAAAATAGTAAATATAAAGTGCTGGTATAAATTTATTGGGTAGAAAATATATGATTTTCCTAGTTCATATTTGTGTTTGTAATCACCCTTTTATTCTTTAGCCTCTGAACTGATTCTAAAACTCCACCATTAAGTTCTCAAAAAGAATTTCATCATGTATGGCATGATTTACACATTGAAGTAAAACTGCAGTATTGTTTACATTATTTCTGATCAAAATCATCCACCAACACTTAAATTGTTACCCGACACCTAGAAAGAGAAAGAATAAAGGGAAGGGCAATATTGTTTCAAAAAACAATATAAATATATAAGATATTATTATTTAATAAGAAAAAGTAATGGGTGAATGTTAATAAAGCAGTTGATTTATAAAACAACTATTTAAAAAAGGTAAGATAAAATTATGGGCTATCTCAAAAGCTTTGAAGAAAAAGTAAATATTTTTCAAACTCAAATCACACCAATGAAAAGCTTTGATAATCCTTGATGAAACATACCTGGCTTCTAGCCAGTCCAGTTTGTTTAGCAAGCATGGCTTTATCTGAGTCCTTTGGATAGCTGCAGGTCACAGTTAGAAGCAGTTATAAGTTGATGCGAAGAATATGCAATACCTAAAATAAAAGTAGTAATACAAAACGCAAGGCTAATTGTAACATACGGGTGAAGAAAATGCTCAAAAAGCCAAGCTCGAAGAATGGAAACGGCTCGTTCTGGAAGGCCTCTTTGTGGCCTCCATGCATTGGGTTGAATCATTCCTAGCTGCTGCAGTGCCCTTTGTTGCCTAAGATGGTGATCAACATACCTAAGCCTTGACCCTTCTACTTTCACTCCTAAGCAATCATCTTCACCCAATGTCTTGCTCGTGGCTTTGATTTGTGCAGAGATTGCATCTTTCAGGCACCGGAATTGCTTTGAGATAGTCTTTAGGGCAAGGGCAGTGTAAGATTTTGCCGCCCCATAACCCGCAGCTTGCTCAAATGATGATACCACAATTTGCATTTGGTGGTGATATTGCCTGTACCTTTGTTCCACCTGCAGGTTTTTAAATAAATAAAAATTTAGTTAGAATCATGTGATCATACAGATAACATGTATGTAATTAAAGTGCACCTAATTAAAAAGTTAGAAGGGCTGTTAAGATGAATTATGAAACGAGACAAGGTATATAGTAAGGTAATTGGAGGCTTATAAGTTATAAACTATAAAGTTTGTAATTTAACTGTCTACGACTTCCTCAATCCGAATGTATAAAGGGTTCTGCAACTGTGCGGATTGTCATGGATAAATGCTGAAACTGACCCAACTGGGTCCAAACACAAATTATTCTCTGACAGTACTCATCAGACCAGATTACTTTTCCTGCCAGTTTACTTTCCTCTCTACACATAATTTCAGGGTACAGGAGAAAGAACTGAAAACGAGAGACAGCATTACTGTCAATTTCACTGACCCTCTGCCACTGTCACATTCTTGATTATTGCATCCTCCAAAAGCTGAATATCGTACTAGTACATAATTTTCCAATTACTGAATCACCAACACAGACCGAATAATAACTCATAAAACCAAACCAAACCACAACACGCTTAACCGATTACTTAATTATAGTGCTTCCACAAGATCAAACACACACTCATATATTATATATATACGCACACTATTGCATGAAGAGTAAAAATCACTATGCGTAATAGTAACCAAATTATTACCTCATCCAGCATGTTGACGAGCTTGGACTTCTTCATCTGAAGTTCTTGCCTCTGGGCGGTGCTGAGTTCAACCATTTGCTTCCCTGCACTGTTTTCGCCTCCACCACTTGAACCAGCACCAGCACCAGAATTTGTAGATTCTTTATTCGCTTTCACCTTCTCTGAGAACTTTTCATCTTTGTAGATTCCTTTTCCTACGTTAACAACTTCATCCAGAAGCTCCTGCGTCGCTTTCAGATACTTCGACCCCAAAATCAGGCCGGAAACTCCTGTCGACGCAGCCGATGTCGGCGAGTTCCCAGTTCCGGCGACGTGGCCCTGTCCGGCAATCTCAAGCTCTCCAGAAACTGACCTGAAATTTGTTTGCTGTGAGGAAAGGCTGAGAGACAACCCCTGCTGACTGGGCCGCCGGAAACCGCCGCCGCCAGAGCTGCTAGAAGGCGTTCCAGGTTGATCAACCCCCGAACCCCAGAGGTTATAGGGAACGCGAGGGGCGGTGGAGGAGGCTCCGCCGGAGAAGCCGTGGAAGGCGGCGATATTTTCCCCAAACAAAGACTGTCGGGTGTGAGCGTGTTCATCGGAATTTCCGGATCCAAGGACGTTTGACACGCCGTGAATAACTTGGTGGTGGTGGTTGGCGGCAGGTGATACCGGAGGCGCGTGGGTGAGACTCGCGAGGTTGAGCGCGTTGGTAGCGTTGGGATTGACGAGAAGTGTTGGGTGGTGCGGCGCGTCAGCATAAGGTACGTAAGACGGGTTCATAAGGTAAAGCGTTTGCAAGCCATCTGCAGAAGATTGAATCTCCGAAGTGCTTCCATGAAAGTACGTCGCCATGTTACGCTTTTGCTCTTGTATTCTATTTTCTCTCTCCCCTCAGTGACACTGTCACAACACAACAACAACAACAACTTTCTATTATTAGCCTTTCAATTCAATTCATCATCCTTTTCCAGGATCTCTATATATAGACACATATATTCTTATCACTTTGATCTTGAATAGCCCATTATGCATGTATATTGAAAAGTTATGTTGGATTAACACACAAGCTTCCTCCACCAATGTTGGGGGTTTGATTAAATTAAATTAAATTTCTCGTTTGTTTGTTACAGATCCTGAAAAACAAAAGCCAAACAGGCAGCCTCGGAAGCTGTGTTAGAGAATCCTAGAAACTGTGTACCTTAAAATTGGGAAAATCAATCTGGACAAGTAAACAACAATTTAACATATGACAGATGGAGGAGGTGAAAAGGAAGTTGTATCCTTGGATGATTGTTGATGGGAAAAGTGAAAAGTGATGATGAAATGATATGAAATTACAAAAAATATATAAAAATAGAGAAATGGAAACAGATCCCGTGGGGGAGGAATCACATGAATATAGGTGAGAAGAAATTAACTAAGGAGTTGGGTGTGTTGTGTTCGTACCATTTGGTGAGTTAATAAATGGATTGAGGAAGATAAGAGAAGATAAGAAGGTAGAAAGGTGCTATCTAGATAGAGAAAGTGTCCTTCATCGCGGGGTAGAGGATGAAGATAAAAGGGTGGTTCGATGGATCCGTTTTGGTTTGAGTTGGGAGAGCTTGAGGTTGATTTATGGCTTCTTGCTTCCTCCTGTCATCACTATTCTCTGCAACTCTCTGTCTGTCTTCTCCAGACGGAAATTCTATATATATAAACTTTTTTAATATTTAAAATAGGCAGATGAGTGATGAGTGGTCACTGCTGAGATTGTGGTCCTATTTATTTCAATAATGGTAATTAAATAGGCTTAAAATTAATATCACTCTAATTGCTTTTATTTGAAACAATAATAGATACTTCAAAAGTGTTTTAGCTACAAGATCTATAGTTTTTTAAGTCAGAAGTGGGTCCTATTTTTTTTTTTTATCTATGTTCTATATTGTTTTTAATTATTAATATAATTTCATTAAACTCAAAATTTATATTAAAGATATATTTTTTTTTAATTAAGTTTGATTATAGGTAAAGTCTTATCTTAAAGATCAAAATTTTATTAGTAATGTTAATAAATCAATCCTAGACTGATTGAACATGATTCATGATCTCATCTAATTTTAGGTTTGAGACTCTAAGTTTAAATGTTTAACTATATATTTAGAATACAATCGATTAAGTATAAGTGTTTCGTCGATGTTAAAATTTAATTATACTATCTTTGATATTGATCATGTTTTTTAACATACACTATTTAATTCTCACAAAGCGAAGGTTAGAAAAATCCAGCTCAAAGTATTTTGTTTGCTAAAGGTCTCCCTTAGATTTAGCTACCACAAATCCTCTCATGCATTTATTCCAAAATCCAATCAGCTCTTGACATTCAGGATCTCCATACTTTCTTAAATCACCAATCGATGATTTTTCGACTTCTTCATACTCGCTAATTTTGATAAGAGATTGACTTTTGCATTCTGACCCCTAGGGACATATATCAAATTAAAACTTTCACAAAAATGAGTCATCTATCTTACCTTTGCCAAATATTTGAACAATGAGGATCCCTCACTTTAAAATTCCCTGTCAACTGTTCTATTACTCTCACGTTTCATGTTAGACACATTTCAATAATCAATCATAACAACATTTAAGACCCTTCAAAGTAATTTTAGTCCCACTTACTTTCAAATTAGAAGTGTTGCCTACCAACAAGATCCATCTAGGCTCTACCTCCAAACTCCCCCGAGATTTCTTGTTTACCGAGAACGTCAATTCAACCACAAAATCTGCAAGTGCCTTCACTGGCCTCTTAATTCATAATTTATGTTGTATTCCGACAATTCTACAACTCATTTCATTATCCTCCCAACCAAATATTTTTTTTTGCAATACCTGCCTAATAGGAAAATCAGTTTTCACCACAATCTTAAAAGTTTGAAAGTAGTACCTCAACTCTCGTGTCGTAATTACTTTTGTCAAGTGACCTTCTTCAATTTTTTGATATTTGACATTCGATCCTTGAAGAGTTCTACTAACAAAATAAACTCGCCCCTTCTGCTTCTCGATTTCTTGCACTAGATCTATGTTGACTACTTGTTGAGTTATACAAAGATACAACAACATAAGTAAACTCACAATTGGTTTTGTCAAGATTAGAGGATGCACGAGAACCTCCTTTAACTTGCGGAAAGTCAGGTCACGTTCCTTTCGACCTTATAAACCTATCATATCTCTTTAAACACTAGAAATAAGGATAGCCCGTATCTTTCACAACAACAATAAACCTCACAATTGAAGTCAACCTTGTTATCAACTACTATACCTCCTTAATGGTACTCAGACTATCCATGTTAATTATAGTCGATCACTTCTCTGGATTAACTTTTATTCCCCTTTAGGTCGATACCCAGAAGCTTCCTTATTCTCACCCCAAACACATATTTCCAGAGTTCAACTTTAGTTGATACTTCCCTACCACTTAGACGAACTCTTCCAAATCATCAATATGATTAATCAACTACTTAGATTTCAGCACCATATCATCCACATAAACTTATACTTTACAAGCAAACGTATTATTCAAAATACAATATACGATCCACCAATTTCTGATAAGTTATCACTTAATATTCTTTTGAACGAAAGATATCACTTAAAAACAATAATTCAACATGTCTCCCATAAACATTGTTTTCTCTTCATTCATAGGGTGTATTCTGACTTGATTGTACCTTGAATATGCATCCATAAAGCTTCAACCTCACATCTTGAGGCTCCACCTACCAACAAATCAATATTCAATAAAGCATATGCATCTTTTGAACATGCCTTCTTCATTTTCCATTAGACTTTTTAACCAACACCACATTAGATAACACGAATGGATATTAAATTTCTTTTATATGACCCACATTTTTTAATTTCTCCACCTCCCTCGAAATAACCTCCATTTTTTCCTCTCTCAACTTTCTTCTCATTTGCACCACCAATTTAGTCCTAGAATCCATTACGAACCTATGTCACAAAATATTTGGGTTAATCCCATTCATATAAGATGTCAACCAAGCAAACACACTAACATCTCCTTTAAACACTCCACCAATCCTCGTTCAAACTCCCGTTCCAAACTACCACCAATCGACACTTTCCATTTTCTAATTTCACCTTTTTGAGTTCTCCTTCTTCATAATCTACCCCTAGGTCGAAATCCAACTCTAACATATTAATATTATCCCTCTTATCCTCTTGATAAGACTTCCTTTTATTTCTCAAACTTCCTTCATAACATTTTTTTTGCCACCTACTTATTCACTTTTTTAACACCAACCAACCCTTTATTGATTGGATACTTTAATTTAAGATGAACACTAGAAGCCAATGCTTCCAACCTATTCAAGATGGGTCATTCCAATAATATATTGTAAGGTAAAGGTGCATTTACGAACACATACTTGATCATGTTTGTTTTTGCAAGATCTCCCTCCTTTAAAGTCATTTGTATCTCCACATGCCCACAAACTTGAACATGTTCTCTAGAAAAACCAACCAAAAATCATTAAAAGGTTTGAAATCATTCATTGGAATCCCTAGTCCCACAAATGCATCCTAAAAAATCACATTTGTGGAACTTACTTGATAAACTAGAACTTTATGCACCTTTTGACTCTCCATTATTATTGATACAACTATCTCGTGCGAGAACACATCCCTCAAATCCTCTTAAAAAAAACTTAAAGTAATAGTTTCAACTTTTTTTTCTACTAGGGTCAGTACAAAAAGATCATACTTTTTACGATCCAAACTCAATAATCAGTCCCCTGAAAATCCACCATAAATCAAGTTAACTTCTTCCATTGTTGGTGTCTCATGCTTTTTCTCTCCATGATCATTATCATCTTTTCAACTAGGCTTAGAACTTCACACTCTAAAAATCTCCAATAGTCCTTGCTTCAATAATTTTTTTGTCTGTCATGACAATGTAAAACAATTATGTGTCATGCCCAAATGCCTTATGAAAATAACACCAAGCATCCCTATTTGGACCAACCTGTCGATTTTGAATTATGTGGAAAGCATAACAACTTCACAACATTTACATCCCTCACCAACTCCTTCTAAACACATTTATCTTAGAGAAGTCTGGATTCATTTCCCTCTTCTATTTAACACTTGACCTGAGTCTTATGACTTATATTGTCTTCTTTCTTCTCTATTTCTCATCCTTTAATTTTTTCTTGATCTACTCTCTTGAAATGACCAGTGTGACACATTAACCCCTTCATATCTTTTTTCATCTTTTCTTTTTTTAATCTTAAACTCTCCAGCTTCAATATATGAAGTTGCACAAAGTTTAATCTCCGACATATCCTCTGGCTTTCTTGAAACCAAGGATTCCCTGAAAGGCTAGACTTGAAGCCCTTTTACAAATGCATCTACAAATATTCTTTCATTTGGTTGAGCAATTTGCACAAAAAATTCACAAAAATGCCCCAAAAATTGTTTCAAAGATTCTTTCTTTTCTTGTTTCACATAAAAAAGACCTCCTACTTTCAAATGTTTAACTTTATTCACTAAAAAAATGTGTGATAAAGAGTCTTGAGAAAATCTCAAAAGGCGTAATGGCATCTTCAGGAAGATTGGTGAACCAATCTAAAGCCATTCTTGCCAACGTTCCAACAAACATTTTACATCATATTACATTCGACATATTAACATTTGAGCTCAAAAAGTTTGGACATGAGCATTTGAATCTTGTCTTCCTAAGAACATACTAATTTTGGGAACCACGTAATTAGGTGGTATGGGTTCCATGAAAATTTCATTTAAAAAAGGTTTAAAATCTTGATAAGCCTCCTCTTGATTTCGAACATCGACCAACTGATTTCTAATTACTTGTTGCACCTCTTCATTTTTTTTCTTCTAAATTGGTCTTAAATTTGAAGTGAATCATTCAACACCTCTCGTGTACTCTTCTAGACTCTTCCACCCTCTCCTCATTTTGTCTTCTCATTTCCTCCATCATGACCATCATATTTTGTAAAGAATTGGGCATTTTCTTTTCCTCTCCATTAGCCATCGTCTTTCTTGTTGTTCACATTTCAAAAAATGATGCAATATTAGTTTACCAGCCCCACAATGATCGTAAAAAATGTTCTAGTCAAGAGTAGGTCTGAGAGCATTCAATGTGTCGTCTTTCTTTTACCTTATCTCTCCTTTATATGGTTCAATTTTCTTGTATTTGTTTCATTGTTATGACCATATCATGTGCTATTTGCTATCCATATTTACTTGTTAACCTAAATATTAGATTTTATCCTCTTGTAAAATTAGAAACTACTTAGAACATAAGAGTGTAGCTTTAATGAAAAAAAAAATGTCTAAGAATATCTTTTCATAATCTTTTAAAACAAACGTAATTTAGAAAAATAAAAGAGGTCAAATCAAGGTAAATAACATTCTAAAATTCAATCAAATAAAACACTTTATACCACAAACATGTATCTGTCAAATCGCATTACATATCATGTTTAGATTTCTCTGTCTTCTCTCTTTTTCTGTCAAGCCTCAAATAACTTACAGTGTGTATACATATTTATCCTAAAGGAAAACTTCGTTGACATAGTGCACTTTGTTTGATTAAAAAAAATCAAAACCCCATCGCCTCCAAACCACACACTTAAACAAAAAAAAAATGAATTTAATTAAGATGTCACGATTACGTATATCTTGTTACAACTTTATAAACCGATCGAGTGACATAATTATTAAACCCCAATAGAGAAATTTAAGTAAATAAAAGAGCAGGATAGGATTGGAGATGAATTGGTTTTGTGTGTTTGAGTGGATATTTTGTTTGTCCGTATTTTTTTTTCAAAAGTAAGTTTTTACATCCTTATTTACGTAAAGGATTGTTGATTTTTTTTTTATATATGAATTTTTACCTAATCTTCTTACACTCGTTTTAAATTCATTTTTTATTTTTTTAATAACAGTTTATTAAAAAAATTATTAAATAACAATTAAATTTAGAGATTAAAAATAATTAGTCACTATATATTGACTAAATTAGATACTATTTTTGAGAATACAAAATTATTGGTATCTAAAGTAGTTTATATTATTAACAAATCATACTATTTGCTTGGTAAAGTTGCTCGATTGGTAGAGTTGCTTGATGGTTGAACTTTAATTTTGTTCTTCCATAGATATTAATATATTTAAATATTTATTGGTGTCTTTTATTTTATAATTATAAACATTCAAAATTATTAACTTAAAATTATTTATTTCAGGCATTAGATATGGAGGTGGTGATCCATCACATAATCAAGTAATAGAATCAAGTGCTACTAATTAGGGATGAACAATGTGTGTTTTAATTTTAAATGATGTATCAATTTTTGAACAATTATTTGTGTTTTAATTTTAAATTATGTATCAACTTTTGAACAATATTATGTGTGTTTTAATTTTCAAAACAATGAATGAATGCTTATAACTTTATATATTATTTCATTTTATTAATATTTTATTTTTTTTATTATGAAAATATATTATGTTTAGTTTAATTGTAAAAGTCAAATTATAAAAAAGTGGTGGCTAAATTGCATTTATTTAGAATTAAAATTACTTCAGTTGAAATTGACGTATTATTTTTATAATTTTATTATAATATTGACTATTAAAAACGTCACATTATACTCTATACAATGACGCTAAAATCTGTTTTAATGAATTAAATTTCAACAGGTATGACTGACATTATTTACATATAAAAGCTGTCACTTTAAAAAATTGTTAAAGTGACCGGTGTTACAATAGATAGTGTAAGACCGAGACATTAAACTTTGTGACATTTATAAACGCTAGTTTATACAAAATAACCTCCATTTTATAAATAATTTTTTTTAGTGTAAGAGTAATTAATATAAAATCATGTGAACTACAGAAACGTCCCCACAAATGTTGCATTACACCAATGAATTATTATCTTTGCTTGGAAAGGTAAAAGAAAAAGTTGGTTTCAATTAATTGCGCTGTCGATCCCTTAAATATATGCTTCTAGTTAATTTTTGCAGATTACAACATGTCTGGGTATTTTTCTTAATTACTCAATCACATTCATATCCATTCCTTAACAGAGAAAAAGTTAAAAACAAGAATGATTTAAGAAGAAAAAAAGAGATTCATAACTAATTTTATATTATTGTTTATAAGAAAAATAGCCCAAATAGCTAAACATGTATTGAAAAAAATATTTTTTCATGTTTATTTAGAAATTTTCATCACTGAAATAGTGTATAATTTTTTGGACAAGTTTATATCTCTATCTAACACTTAGATGAGATAAGAGTGCTCACGAGAATTATAATATTATTCTATTACGTATGCACATGACTTTTATGTTGTTTAAAATGTTAAAATTTTATTAATTCTTTTTTTTTTATAAAAAGTAAAGAATCCATACTAAGTTGAATCTACAGATAGGGAGTGGTTTTTTTTTTATCAGCAATGAATAAATAAAATTTAGGGGATACTTCAGGGGTATCCCAACCCATATACAGTAACCAGAAGTGGACTTCCTATATCGTCCACAAAAGAAACTCTCCTTTATGGTTGGAGCAGAACAACCTTAAAGTGAGAAAACCAAACCCAAAAATATAACCAACAGGTTACCTCACAGCAACATTCAACTTTACCGAAACATCCAGAACCGAGGCCACCTACATTCACCTCGCCAAGCGACGAGTTACCCATGCATGTTGCATAACTTCGACGACCACTGCCTACACACATGTGGAGAAACCGTTTCATCGACCGGCGATCATGTTGACCTTTGCATAACTTCGACGACCACCGACTACGCACGCATGGAGATCACCGTTTCATCGACCGACGATCATGTTGACCTTGTATAACTTCGGCGACCACCGACTACACACATATGGAGAACGTCGCTTCATCGATCGGCGATCATGTTGACCTATGGAGAACGCCGCTTCATCAACCGGCGATCATGTTGACCTTTGCATACCTTCGGCGACCACCGACTACGCACATGGAGATCGCCGTTTCATCGACCGACGATCATGTTGACTTCAGCAACCTCCGACTACACACATATGGAGAACGCCGCTTCATCGATCGGCGATCATGTTGACCTATGGAGAACGCCGCTTCATCAACCTGCGATCATGTTGACCTTTGCATACCTTCGGCGACCACCGACTACGCACGCATGGAGATCGCCGTTTCATCAACCGGCGGTCATGTTGACCTTTGCATAACTTCGACGACCACCGACTACGCACGCATGGAGATCGCCGTTTCATCGACCGGCGGTCATGTTGACCTTTGCATAACTTCGACGACCACCGACTACGCACGCATGGAGATCGCCGTTTCATCGACCGGCGATCATGTTGACCTTGTATAACTTCGGCGAATCACACAGCCTAGCACATGGCGGAAGTTGCCTCATACAAACCTTGCTGGATTTGAATCTGCACTCATCAGTGAATACCTACAACATATCATGGCCCCTTCTTGCAACGTTTCCCCCTTCAAAACCCTATACCTTCCTCTAGATTCAGCACCGCATCGAATCAGATATGCCCCCATTAAAATCTACAGTTGGGCCAAGACCATAACTCTCAATTAGGGAGGCATCTTAGCCTTTTCAACCCCTCACCGACCTGGCTAAGCTCCCTCAACCCTCTCTTCTTTGTGCTAATAAACCCCTGCAGCTATTTTTGCTCCACCTGCTACCTTCGTCACACCGAGAAGCTGCCTTCCACCCCACTTACTTAAAGCATGTGATGCATACCATTGAATTTAGGATCCAATCCACTAAAGAGTAAGTGAAAGAGTTTGATTTATGTTTTAACCATAACCATGCTTTGATTTGGGCTTTTTGGAACATCTCCTCTGCATCTACTACTCCCTGCTTAAACACCACCTCATTCCTTTGATCCCATATACTCCTCACAATTGCTGCCCAAACTCCACTCCATACCAGATTTTGTTTATAATTAACATGGTACAAATGGAAGCTCTCAAAGTTGATC
>Ga0123342_1003903_pt1 | contig 23394 bp, 6 predicted proteins | sample Turbeawhitnodule_FD_89960 | JGI IMG/M metagenome (GOLD analysis project Ga0123342, IMG submission 89960) | Root nodule microbial communities of legume samples collected from Mexico - Turtle bean Mexico white nodule | ecosystem: Host-associated > Plants > Roots > Nodule | place: Mexico: Nepantla... | reverse complement strand
TTCTTGTTATTCATCATGGATTTGGGTCCAACACTATGCTATTTGTATGTATATATATATATATATATATATATATATATATATATATATATATTTGTTTTTAGGAATAAACATGTGTCTTCAAACTATTCATTTATTAAGTATTTATAGAATTTATTTATTTATTCATTCAGAGCAGTCATTGAAAATACTTAAAAACCTAAAATATTAAGAAAATCATATAAGTTGAGTAACATATTAGGCATGAGTCTTTCACTTAGTTTAAAGAAAGAGTTTCCCAACTCTCTTACTTTAAATGTGATTGGTATACAAATAAAGTCCAAAGTCCACAATATAATGTTATTTATTAAGTCACTAGATAAACATCACAGCATGAATATTTGTATATGTTACGAGCATAATCCAAAGAAAAAGAAGTTTATAATTACTCAATGTTCAAGCTATAGTTGAAAAATGAAGCTGTTGAAAATTAGATGTGATGTTCTCTATAAAAGTCTAAAGAGAGTAACAAAATTTACATATATCTTCGATCTTACATATAAATTCGAGTTTTATAAATAAAAAAATCTACAATGGCTTAAAAGAAAACGAAATTTTTATTAGAAACTAATTTTATATTAAAACTTATTTATCATAGGCACGACACGGACACGAAGATACGTAAAATCTCTAAAATGTAGAATACAGATTTATATATTATATAATTATTAATTATATAAATTGACAATGAAGATTTACGTGCAACAAGTATGTTCAATATTATTTTTTCAGAGCAGAAAGATGTTTTTCATTACTGATTCTCAAGGATTTGTTTCTTATTTTTATAATCATAATAACAATTTATACAATCAAGTTTGAATTTTTAGAAAATTAATGTATTTTTTTTTTAAAATTGTGTTAAAATCGTATTAAAATTGTAAAAAATTTAATAAATACTCTTTTAATTGAACACTTCACATATACATATCTTATATGTATCATACGAGTGAGTATCGAACATCGACACATCATTTAAGAATAGTGTCCGAACTTATAAATTAAAACACAAAATTTATTTAAGAACGGAAGAGAAGTTACAATAGAAAAAATGGATGTACTCAGCATTTTCTACTTTCATCTGTTACACGAACTTTGACGCTTTCCTCACGTTCGTCCAACTTTGCATTAATATAAACCAAACTTGTTAACTAGGTTTTGTACCAGTGCGATTACAATGCTTTGTCCTCAAATAAATAAAACCTAATTTAAAAATAATGCAATGCTATTTTACTCGTTCAAATTAATAAAAAAACATTTTATAATCAGAAATATTGAGTTTTAAAATACAGTACTATTAAACAATTATCTTACATGACTCATGACTTAATCTAACTTAATCTTTCGGGTCCCACATTCCTTCAACACACCAACCAATAAATTGCAATTGAAGTAAAAGAAAAGAGAGAGAAAAAAACAAAAACAAAAGTCAGAAAGCATGTTGCATTATAATACTGTCTGTCTAAACAGTGCATGTTTAGAGATTCATTTGCATTTGCCATAAAATACAATAATTGATTATTCCAACGTTTGTATTGGCTAATGCATACGTATGAATGATGAATCACACAGGTGTTTCTGACACGTGTTAAAAAAATACATAAACTATGTTCAGCTAATTAGTTTTATACTTTAATTATAAAAATAAGTAAATTTTAAAAATTATTAAAATAGATAAATCGTATACATTTTATTATTTATACAGTAAAGTTGAAATTTAAATAGTTATTTAAAATTTTATCCATTTTATATATAAAAATAAAAAAGTCATAATAATAATAAAAACTTTCATATTAGACATCACTATGGAACTTGACATCTAAGCTATACTAACACTTCAAATAACAACAACCATTTGTCATCACATAAAAAAAAAAGTATATTAAAAAAAAATACAAAAATATGGGGAACTATATTAAAATTCATATCTTAACAAAAATAATACATAGGTAGACTATATTCATTCATAAATAATTATAATAACAGATTATATGGTAACCTATTATACCAATGAAAAGATTTTCTATGAATAAATCATAAATTAGTCAATTTATCAGCACACGCATTTCCTTCACAAAAAATATAAATAATTATAAACTTGATTTTCTCACAGTAATTAAGAGAAATATTTCAACGACTACGAAACATCCAAGGAACATTGGTCTTAGCAATAAACGCAACACAAACCAAAACAGAATCACATTCCAGCCAGACATTAGTACGCCCCATATTTTGAGTTTCCTCCATAGCATATATAACCCCATAAAACTCATCAATCAAAGCAATATAAACTTACAAAAATGTAGAGAAAACTCCCAAAAATTACCCCATTCTCCTACAAAAAATACTTCCATAACAATCTACATATATGACTCTCCCACTATTTATCTTCTGAGTGAATGATACATATTAATTCAAAATTTAAATACAAATAAAATATATTATAAATGCTGAATTTAGATATAACTAAAGTATGGATATTTGAGGAAGTTGACGTGTAAGAAATTGAAAGAAAATGTGAAGAAGGTGAATGTATTTAGATTGATGTATGTGTTTAGTGGATTTGTGAAAAAAAATTATTGAGATTTGTGAGTAATGTGATGGCTTGAGAATATTTCTTTTAAAAGGTATAAAATGTAAGATTACAAATTTATCCTTATTTTTTTTTAAAAGAATAGAATAATCAAATATTAAGTATTTTTGTCTAAATTTAGATAAATTAAAATTATCAATACTATAATTCAATATAGTTGAATAATTATTTTTTTAAAAAAATACGAGTTATTTGACTATAAATAATTTACATGTCAAATTTTGAATATAGATAAAAAATTGTAAATTACCATATAGAAATAAATAATTTAAATATTCATAAATTTAAAAATTATAATTATAAAATATTTTTTATTAAATGTAAATAGTATTATTATATCTATAATAATAATATAATTTGTTTATTATAAATAACTATTTATTTTTATATTAAAAAATTATTTTATTATTAATCATTATTATTTTATTTTATTAAAATATTTGTATTAGTTAAATTTATTTAGGAACTAATATTTATAATGAATTTTATTTTTTATTAATGAAAAATATAAAAAAGTGAAATCCTAAAATAAAAAGAGATAAATTCGAAAATAGTCCTGAAGTAATTTTTATTTTTATTTATTTTTTATTTTAAGAAAATAGGATACTTACTCTTCACACTTATATTCTCCCATTATTTTCTTCCATAAAATCATGAATCTAAATAACTGTTATCTTCCTAATTTTTACTTGTGCAGAATAATCCATGCATAGAAACAGAAACAAAGAAACTTTATGATATGGTAGTATCTAGTGAGACTAAATTTAATAATACTGTTAACTTTAACTTTCATATAATGAGGATTCTATTTTTAATGATTTCTTTTTATTCTTTGCAGTTTGATCCTAGTAGAAGTTTTCCTGATCTCTTTTCTTTCTTTCAGTTTGTTAGTTATTGGAATATTTATTACAAAAATCTGGAAAGGCTTACTACATTTTTTTCTCTCTCTCTCTCTCTCTATATATATATATATATTGCTTCAATAAAATACTATAACTTAATAGATATATTAATGTAATCATTTTAAGTTTTAATATTTTTTTTAATCTTTAAAAATACAATAATGTAATTATTTTTTCAGTTGGAATTGAAGTTGATAGTTTTATAAATCATCACTACTGATTTGTTATAAATTATATTATATCTAATTGAAATCATTACTATTGTTTTAATTTTTTTATTAATTGGATTAAAAATATTATACTGTTACTTTAATTTAATTAATTTTTTTAATGATAGACCTAAATAAATAATGACACTTACAAGATCATTAGGCCTATTTTTAATATTGTTTATTTAAAAAGTATTAATCATTGTCCTCTGAATGAAAAAAAAACCTTTTAAGTTGTTTTCCGTGTACAAAAGAATCAGAACACAACCACCAAGCGATAGAGTTGTTTAATTTAACTATGTCAGGATTTGAGTTGAACATTGAAAAACAGAATTATCTTGACTAATGAAAAAAAAAGTGATTATAAACTTATCAGGAAAAGTAAAAAAAAAAGGTGTTGATGTTAAGAAATTATGTATGAGTTAGAGAAGTGGGATGTAAAATAAGAGGGATGCAGAAAGTTATTATCTTAATATTTATGGAATCATGGGTCAATCCATGAATCCAAAACAAATGAATTTAAAAGGTAGAAGACAGCTTCCTTAAATGCTTTTGACGGTTCCAAAACCAGAATTAGCTGTAAAGTACAGAGGCAACCAAAGTCAGATCCAGTTTGGAAGCATTTCAATCGACCACGCTGCTATATTCAAACAACTACAAACTCATTTCATTCATTCATTGTTCTTCTTCCTCCCTTTCCTTTCAACTTGTTCTATCTACCTCACGTGCCACAGACACTCAAACAAACACACTCACGGTCAAACCATGAGTACTTTCACCAGTTGTCATTCTTGACTCTTTTTCCTCTTCTCTTCTCTGCTCCTCCATCACCACAAACTCACCGTGCCGTATCCACCCTTCCGTTCCACACTTCCCTTTCAATCTCCCTCTCATCCAATGCACTTTCCTTTTTCTCACCTCTTCAATCACCATTCTTTCTATTAAAATTCATCTTTTACTCTTCTTCATTGGTCAGTTAATCCTCTATTTTTCTTACCCCTTTGGCTGTCTTCATGTTCTCTCCTTTCTTCTTTCTCCTTATATTACATAGCATTGAATGAAAGATAAAACTGCCAGAAAGATCTTCTCTTTACTTCTTGTTCTCTTTTGGGTTGTTGGGCTCATACCGCTAGCGGTTAGTTTTTAGTTTTTTGTTTTTGCCTTTTCTTTCAGATGAATTTTGTTTCTTTCCTGTTCTTTTGATTTCCATTTGCTGTTGAGTGAACATGGGAAAGCATCGGTCTTTCTTGCATATTGTGGGCACCGTTCTCCTTTTGTGCAAATTTTGTTTTGCTGCGAATCAATATACTGGAAGGGTCTTACCCGGAGGAATAAAGGGTTCTCAAATGAATTGGATTGACAGAAATGGTGTATTCCTCGTATCAAACGAGGGGCAATTTTCCTTTGGCTTTGTCACCACAGCGAATGACACCACCTTGTTTCTACTTTCAATCGCCCACCTGGCCACTTCCAGGGTCGTTTGGTCTGCTAACAGAGCAGTTCCTGTTGCTAATTCCGACAATTTTGTGTTTGATGACAAGGGCAACGCCTTCTTGCAGAAAGATGGAACCGTGGTCTGGTCTACGAACACAAGCGGCAAGGGGGTTTCTTCAATGGAATTGCGTGACACTGGGAATTTGGTTTTGCTTGGGAGTGATAATAGTACAGTGATTTGGCAAAGTTTCGGCGTTCCAACAGATACTTTGTTGCCAACTCAGGAATTCACAGAGGGAATGAAACTCGTCAGTGATCCTAGCAAAAACAACTTGACCCATATTCTTGAGATCAAGTCTGGTGTTGTTGTTCTCTCCGCAAGCTTTGGAACTCCGCAGCCTTATTGGACCATGCAGACGGACAGCCGCAGAATCATCAACACGGGCGGCGATGAAGTGGCTTCGGCAAACATTAGTAAAAACTCATGGAGGTTCTATGACAAGAGCAAATCTCTGTTGTGGCAGTTCATTTTCTCTTCAGGTCCAGACTCAAATGCGACTTGGATTGCTGTTTTGGGGAGTGATGGCTTCATCACCTTCTCTACCCTCGGCAGTGGAGCGTCAAATGCTGCTTCTGAAAAAATTCCCGAAGATCCTTGCGGTATTCCAGAACCCTGTGAGGCATACTCCATATGCACAGCTAAAAGGTGTAGCTGCCCTTCTGTTATTCCTAATTGCAAAACTGGTTTTGACTCTCCTTGCGGTGGTGACTCAGAAAAATCCATTCAGTTGGTTAAAGCTGATGATGGACTCGATTACTTTGCGCTTCAATTCCTTCAACCGTTTTCCAAAACCGATTTGGCTGGTTGCCAAACATCTTGCCGTGGAAACTGTTCCTGCCTTGCTATGTTCTTCCACAGAAGTTCGGGAAATTGTTTCTTGTTGGACAGTGTAGGAAGCTTTGAGAAACCTGATTCTGATCCTGGTTATGTTTCTTATATCAAGGTCTCGAGTGAAGGAGGTTCTGGCTCGGGTTCTGGGGGCGGCGGAAGTGGCAATAAGCACACCATAGTTGTTGTGATCATTGTCATGATAACCTTGTTTGTCATTGGCGGTCTGGTCTTTTGGGGAGTTAGATACCAAAGAAGAAAGCAAAGGCTGCCTGAGTCTCCTACAGATGGTTCAGAAGAGGCCAATTTCTTGGAGAATTTAACCGGTATGCCAATCCGTTACAGCTACAAGGACCTTGAAACTGCCACTAATAACTTTTCTGTGAAGCTTGGGCAAGGGGGTTTTGGGTCAGTGTATAAGGGAGTTCTACCAGACGGAACTCAAATAGCAGTGAAGAAATTGGAGAGCATTGGACAAGGAAAGAAAGAGTTCAGGGCTGAAGTTAGCATCATTGGCAGCATTCATCACCTCCATTTGGTTAGGCTCAAGGGATTCTGTGCTGATGGAACTCACAGGCTTCTTGCCTATGAGTACATGCCGAATGGCTCCTTGGATAAATGGATATTCAAGAAAAAAAAAGGTGAGTTTCTGTTGGATTGGGATACCAGGTTCAATATAGCTCTGGGAACAGCAAAAGGGCTTGCTTATCTGCACGAAGATTGTGACTCCAAGATTGTTCATTGTGACATCAAACCAGAAAATGTTCTGCTGGATGAACACTTCATGGCCAAGGTTTCGGATTTTGGGCTGGCTAAGCTCATGAACCGAGAACAAAGCCATGTTTTCACAACACTGAGGGGCACCAGGGGCTATCTTGCGCCGGAGTGGATAACAAACTACGCTATATCAGAGAAAAGCGATGTTTACAGCTATGGGATGGTGCTGTTGGAGATCATCGGGGGAAGGAAAAACTACGATGCAAATGAGTCTTCAGAGAAATCCCATTTCCCAACTTTTGCTTTTAAAATGATGGAAGAAGGGAAGCTGAGGGATATTTTTGACTCCGAGTTGAGAATTGACGAGAACGATGACAGGTTTCAATGTGCTATCAAAGTTGCATTGTGGTGCATACAAGAAGACATGTCAATGAGGCCATCTATGAGTAGAGTTGTACAAATGTTGGAGGGTCTTTCTACTGTTCCTAACCCACCAATCACTTCTTTCTTGGGTTCTCGCCTTTATGCCACTGTCTTCAAATCCTCCAGTGAAGGGGCCACCTCTTCTGCTCCCTCCGACGGTAACAGTGATGCTTACCTCTCTGCTGTTCGTCTTTCAGGGCCTAGATAACACTTCCTCACTCTTCTGTACCCTTCTCATGCTTCCACTCCTACATTTTCTTTAACTTCCTCAAATTTTGTAATATATATAGTTTACTCATAATCACCCTGCAGTTCTATCTTCCCTTCTTTTCTTCATTTTTTATACCTTTTCGATCATCACCATCACAACCTATAACGCATGTGAATACTACTTTTCCAGTTTTCAAAATTCATTTAACACTAAAACAACACTTCAAAAAAACACAATCCTACAACTGTGGAAATCGTATCTAGTCATCGAATAACTAGAACTTTTATATTCTTCTATTTTTTTTCTATCACGGTTTGTTTTAAAAATATTCTGTTATTCTAATATTTGGAAACTTTTATATTTTAGAAAATAAATTATAATTATAAATAAATAAATAAAAACGAGAACAACCGCTTGGATATAGAAGTAATTTGCAAGGGAAGTTTATTATTATTATTCGTAAAAGAGAAGAAACGGATTTGTAAATATAAAATTAGAATAATAATTAATTATTTTTAATTTTAAAACGTATCGTGGGGATATATTTTTATAAAAAGCTAAAAATATAAAAGAAAATGTATACTGGGAGTGAAATAAAAAAAGGTACGTTTGAGTGTGTGGCGTGGGGCAGCGATAATGAGATTAGGTGTGAGTAAGCATGTTGTGCGGTGCTCAATCGGCACCGTTTCAGGCGACTCCAAAACCCATTTTCCCGCCAAATCCCAACGTTCATCTTTCTCAACTGTCAAGTTCCGCTCCGACAATGGTTCGTCAGGTGAGTGAGAGAACAACCTTGAACCAAATACTCTCTCGGACAAGGTTGTTATTGCGTTTATACTTTACAGTTTCTCAACACGGTAACTGTATATCGTAGATTTAGCGGTTTCTAGTAGCAGCAGGAGAGAGCTGATCTGCATAGTCACGTGGCCATGTCTTCTTCCTCTCGTAGGTTGTCTCCCAGCCAACGCCTTGCAGTAAGTATGTATATAATTAACTTTGGATGTTGCCCATGAAAATATTCGCAATCACAATATTACACTGATGTCTTGAATGCGTTGTGGTCATTGAAGAGCAGGTGCAAAGGAATATCTTCTCATTAAAGAAGAGGTGAGGAAGGTGTTGTCTAAGGGAAAGGCAGCTGGGGTGCTTCGATTGGTTTTCCACGATGCTGGAACCTTTGACATCGATGACAACACAGGTATGTTACTCATGTTATCCTATGACTCTAAGTTCCTGTTAATTTTAGCAGTTCTTCCAGTTTTCTAGCAAAACCCAATGAAATTTTTACTGTCTTGTATTTAATACATGTGAGATATTTGTCTGAAACGGTTGGATATTATCAGGTTGAAAATCATCTTCGGTTTTGGTACTGGTTAAAGAGTTCAATTGGCATGTTGTGTCAGTGTCAACCAACCAGAAATTATCATTAGTTTGAGTTTAAAAGTAGTTATTATACATGATGGTTTGTAATTGGAACGTTATCATGTAGTTTGAGTTTAAGTTTCTATGCCACGTCTCTCCGTTACCTTTTCTGTAACTCCGTCTCAATAGTAGTTCTTGCCTTTGCTCATCGGTTGAATTCGTTTAGGTAAAATTTCACAAGGCTTGAGCTAAGAAATTAAAAAGGAAACTATGCGGTCTCCTTATTATGTTTTCTTGGTAATAGTGTCATCATCACCAGTAAACGTCAATTTCCTTATTCTTATTATGTCAAAATGAATGTGTGTGTGTATATAAATTTATGCACTTTCCATTCTTTTGTAGGTGGAATGAATGGTTCTTTAGTCTATGAACTTGAAAGACCCGAAAATGCTGGCCTGAAGAGATCAGTAAAGGCATGCTCTGTCTCACTATTTTTTGATTCCCCTTCTATCGTAGCTCTTTCTGTTACTATTTTGAAGAATTCCACATGATAGTATGTTCTATAGTCTAAATTACTTTATTATTAAGATAAATATTTTATCTTACATTTAACTGCCAAATAATATCTCAGCGGATGTATCACGTATTTTTTAGGTTCTGCAAAAAGCAAAGACTGAGATAGATGCTATCCAACCAGGTTCTTCTTCTATCTGGTAACTGCCGCTAATAGTAAGTGGTTTTGGTGTAGACCAACACGTTTTCATTTACCTTTCCTAGTATCTTGGGCGGACATGATTGCTGTGGCTGGAGCTGAAGCAGTTGAAATATGTGGAGGTCCACCTATCCAAGTTTCACTGGGCAGGCTAGATGCACTGTAAGATGCTAAGTTTCTAGTAGACTTGTACTCTACTTAGTATGAATTGCGTGACAGGCAACTGGTTTTTTCTTAACAGGATGAAAAACAAGCAGTTAAATGTTAGTTTTGGTTGATTAGGTTCTCTGAAAATATTTTTTATCCAATTATTGAATTATGTTCAATCTGTTGTTTAATGAATAATCAACCATTTTTCAGGAAGAAAAAGAAAATCCTCCAAGGGATTTTAACTCATTGGTTTTCACATAGCGAAGAAACCTGGTTTTTTCTTCTATCAAATAATATTTGCATTCATTTTAATGATAGGGTGCCTGATCCAGAAGGGCGACTCCCTGAGGAATCTCTTAATGCTTCTGCTTTGAAGAAATGTTTCCAGAGCAAAGGCTTATCGTGAGTATGAGAAAAACTTCTAATTTACTTTGTATTTGTGTTCTTTTAAGTGTTATTTATTTGTACCTATTTGCAACCATACATAATCTAAAAGCTGTCTGATTGCTCATTACGTGAGAATTTTAGCACTACAGAGGCAAACTAAATATTATATCTTATAAAGTCTTAACTTTAGACCAGATTAACAAGGCAATAAATATAGTGATTTACTGACCAAAAAATCACTGATCTGTCAGTTATTGTACAAACTTTTCAACATATTTTACCTGAACTAATCTGTTTAAGCATCCTCTTTCTCTTGGAGCTTTTCTTCCATAGAACACAAGAACTAGTGGCATTGTCCGGGGCACACACTATTGGAAGCAAAGGTTTTGGAAGCCCAAATTCTTTTGATAATTCATATTATAAGATCCTTTTGGAGAAGCCATGGACGTCTTCAGGTAATTTTACAGCTGATCTCCTCTAAACATTGTGTTTGTATGTGTTGTAAACTTCCAACCAATCATTGTTTTCTGAAGCAAACAAAAAGGAAATGCAGGAGTTGAATGCATGTTACTTTGTTAGGCTTAGCCACTGGATTAATACTTCATTTTTGTCTAGTGTGCTCCGGATCTTAATGTTCCAATCAAGTTTTTCAGTTTCTTTGGCATCAAGCGTGCCTTTCCATAAACTACTACAGATGGCATAAATATCTGTTATTGTGGGTAAAGTTGGCTCGGGCCAAATTGACAGCTCTACAATCATTTTTCTGGATAGACCTGACATGTTTTTTGGTTTGTTTTATCATTTTTTAAATTATTATTATTGTGATCTGCCTGTTCTCTTTTATGCAGGTGGTATGTCGAGTATGATTGGCCTTCCTTCAGATCACGCCCTTGTTGAGGATGATGAATGCTTAAGGTTCCATATCTCTTGACAACCTCTTATGCTACACTTATATGAAATTGACCCCCACTTTTTTTTTTCTTTTCTGGCTGAGCACTAAAATTTTAGTTCAAAAGTGTTAAATACTTCAAGTAATGTGAAGTTATCTGAAATGATAAAACAATTAAAATGAGAAGCATTCCCTTTTCTTATTTTCCAAAATTCAAGAAAATAACAGGTGAGGCAAATAATTCATCAATTGAGAACAAGTAACAACTGCATATCAATTGGTAATGGATAAGTTATGTCAGTTAGATTTCTGATACTATAATTCGTATGTTTTCATGCCCTTGTAAACCTGATCCTTGTCTCTGGTCTGGACCACGACTTTACACACAATACTAAACTTGAAATCTGAAATGTCAATTTTCTAACACTAAGGTCATGTTCCCGAGCCTACATGCTCCTTTTCAAATGCTTATTTTATAGTTGTTTGTTGGCCCAGGGACTCATTTCTGATTCCTTTTTGTCCATGTAAGCAAACAACGACGTGCTGAGAACAATATAGTCTTATAAGTAAACTAGAGTCAGTATTGTCCATAAAAATGTCCATCAGTCATGTATTTGGGAGAGAAAGATATTTAACAAAACTTTTTGCTGGACCATTTTATTATATCTTATTATTGATGACTAAAAATTCCCTTGCACGTTACATATCCCGGTGCACCGCATGTGTATAGTATATTTCTGCTAATTATATTTTCCTTAGTGTTCATCACTTAAGACAACTCCATTGATTGAACAGATGGATTAAAAAATACGCCGACAGTGAGAATCTGTTCTTTGAAGATTTCAAAAATGCGTACGTCAAGCTGGTGAATTCTGGTGCTAGGTGGAAAAACATGTAATTCAGGAGTTGAATATTCTAACTTGTATTGAAGGGGCAACTTGCATTTTTATTGACCTGCTAATAGTGTTTATGCAGAGTTGCTTTGCTATGAAGCATGTGCATGCAAGGTCAATAGATTTCATGCGAAAGTCATTTAAACACAATTTAAAGTGTGAAGGCATGGCATATAGAACAATTTTTTTATGACCACATTTCCTCCTTTAAACACAACCAATCAGAACTTAAATATATATATATATATATATATATATATATATATATATATATTTATGACTATTAAAGTCTTCCAGTTTAATTATAAAGTTTTAATATTTTCCTAACATTGGATGGTTTAATATTTTAAAAAACTATTTATTATAATTTCGAATACTTGGATAATATAATTATTCCTTAAGGAGGAAATTTAAAGTTTATTCTATAAAAAGTAATGCAATATTTTTAACATAAATTTTAATTATTTACTACATTAAATATTTGTGTAAGAATAACATGGAGTTTTTTTTTACCAGAAATAACATGATATTTTATCGTATTAAAACAATTTTATTGTAACAAAACATTTTCAGGTGAATTATTATTTCTCGAAACAAACCAAAAAACAATATTCTCAAATGAAAATTCTGATCTCATCAACAAACAAACACTTCACTAATGGCATGCTAATTGGTCATCTAAATAAAAATGGTCCTTGTTAATTTATCCAATATTACCTATTATTTATTTTAATCAGTATTGTTTTATTTTATTTTATTTTCATTTGAACTGAACATAAATGTTTTACTAATATTTGAAGGAAAATAAAAATTATTATTAACACTTATTACAATTGATAGTTGTATTTTATACATTAACACTTATTACAATTAGCATAACCTATGTTATTTTATTGATATAATCTAAAGAGACTTTTGATAAGATGAAGGTAATTAATTAGTGTTAACTCAATTAAAAATTATATAAAAATGTTAAACTATGTTAAAGTTATTCTTGTTTTTTTTTTCTCAACATATAAATGAATAAAAATATATGAGAAATAAAATAAAAAATACCGAAAATATTCACCTTATCTTTTTTTATTAAACAACCAACACTATTTTCACTCCTGTTAAAAAAATTATTTCCTTTTCATTTTTATGCTATCCAAATTATTTTTTTGGAGATATAATATGTAAACTTTGAGAATGATAATTCAAGCAAAACAAGTTAGTAATATAATATTTTAAACCTATTTTGATAAATTAACAACATGTCAACAAATAAATCAATAAATAAATATTTTTATTTTACTTATAGTATAATAATTAGAGTTTGAATCTATTAATTTGGAATAATCCATAACATAACATGTTGATAAAAGTTAAATTTTCTTTCTTAACTCATTGTACAATATTTAAGTTAGGAGTAAGTTTATTGCACACACATGTCAAACAAAAAATGTTTAGAATCAAACACAAATTAAAAATATCTAAGATTAACGATAATTAACGAGATCAATTGACAATTTTATAACTAATTAAGTAATAATAATCACATAAAACTAATTACATCAAACATTCTCATGAATTAATAAAGTAAAAGTCCATTATTCACTCTAACTTTATTAGTTATAATTTATATCTCTAATTTTATTAGTTACCATTTATATGTAATATTTTTATAGGTAATCTACTTGCGAAACTCATAAACTAAGTTAATATCGAAATTCCCAAAATTAAGAAGTGAACGATAATACATTTTTTTACTCATGTCATCTCCACCTTACCTTATAAGAACATACAAATTATAACTATCTTGTTTATTACAATTAGAAGTTTTCATAACCAATTTATTTTAATCATACTACCCGAAAAAACTTTTGATAATTTTGAATTTAAGAAATAAAGTATAATGTAATTTAAGAAGAAATTCAGATGTTTCAATTCAATATTATTTTATTCTCTTAAAATTATTTTTAAGACAATTATGTAACAATAATACAAGTTTTAACTTAATGTAATATTTTTCTAACATAAAAATATATTTGTATATTGTTATTATTTATCATAAAATACATATTACAAAACATGTATCAATTGTATACGGTTTTCTGATTCCTGTTAACAAAATTCATCATGCAAGAATGTGTAGGAACTCAAATACTGTAAAAAAAAAAAAAAAACTCCCTGAAAGGCTGTAAGCACGTAACCAAATAACTTGATGTAACCGTAAAATGTGAGTACTGCAGAGAAAGCGACTTGACCTGACCCGGAAATTGAAATTCAGCATTTGGATTTGAAATGAAACCGTTGTCTCCTACACCACACTTCTCTTCTCACTCTCAACCTTATACTCTCTTCCTTCTCTCTTTTTCTCTATTTTCATTTTCATTTTATTTTATTTTTAAGAATAAAAAATAATAATAGATAAAGCATCAGCATCACCAACACCTTCTACCACAGTTTGAATCTTTCGGATCTTGTTGGTCGGACTCGGATCCCCCGTTACCCAGATCTCTGAACCCACGATGCCATTTGGTTCTTGACACTGACCCTTCAGGTAATAATTTCTGGGAACACATCAAAATTTCATTTTTGTTTTCTGCTTATGTCAAGTGCTGTGCCTTAGTTAAGATGGTAGTGTACTTGTTGATTTGTATTCTGTGACAAAATGGAGCTTTGTTAATTGTTTCTCGTTGAGTGGCACTTTTTTGGGATCAAAGTTTTGTTTTTGGAAATGGGAGTGCAGTGGAGGATGCTAATCTGTCTTGTTTTACGATCCCCTGATTTGATTTGCTCAGTTAAATCTTCTTATTTTGTTGATGCTAGTTCATAGATAAGTACTTTTTTTTTTTTATTTGGTTTCTTAGACCTAAGAATGCTTTGGAAGCAAGTCAATTTAGCTCCTTTTTCATAATTTGTCTTCATGCGCCTTGGCCACCAAGTGGAGATTAGATGCATCCTATTATCTACCTAGACCTAGGGTGTTCCACATTTTCATTAATGTTTATGCTTTTGAAGTGCCATATTTATATTCTTTATTACTGTATTTATTTGGTGTCATGTTGCTTTCACTATTTTGACTTGTAAGTAACTCATGGCACCACCTGACAGGCATGCTGTTTTTACATGTCACTCCCACGTTTTTTTCTTGAAGTGGGTAACTTGCAGTCCCTTAGGATACAAAGGCTGTTGAATTTGTCTTTCTCTTTTGATTGTAAAAAAAGGTCTATGAGGATTTTCTAGGTAATTTTTTGAAACCATTCTGGCTTACAGGACAGATGATGAATTTTTCATATGAACAATCTTGTTCTGTATGGTCTCAGATTTTTCCTTTCACTCTTGTGTTAAACTATCTCTAAGTAGCTGGTCACTGGTTTTATGAAACTTGTAGCTTGACTTGAATGATGGATCCAAGCAACCTTTTACCAGCCAATGGACTTGAAGAGGTCCACCAAAATGGTGTTAATGGCAAACTGTCTAGCTCTGGAAAGGATGGTATTGCTTCAAATGTAGACCCTGCTGTCACTAAAATCACGCAGACTGAAGCTCCAAATGGAATTTTTGAAAACTTCATCCAGTATGATAACACTGCAACTGATTACTCATCCAAGGCAGAAATCAAGGAAGGATCAAATGACTACCTATGTGTGAATAATGTCACCATTTCTAAGGTGAGGATTTTTTTTCCGCCTTGAATTGGTTTTTAATTAACACAATAATACTATTCAAATTATTATCTTATCTCATGTATTTTCTTAATGCTAGGAAGAGGAAGCAGAAATCATAGACCAGACAGAGCAATTAAAAGCTGGAAAAAGTCATGTCAAGAATAAGAATAAGAATGCAAAGTCACCAATCCCCAGAGGTGTTCATGCAAGTTCAATTAAAAAGAGCAAAGATGGAAAAGAAGAAGAGGTAGCATCTACTGTTTCCAATGGGACTTTTGCTTCAGAATCTACCCCAAGACAGCATATTAAAAATAGATCATTGAGCGACAAGCAGGCTCAACTATCGAAGGTAAACTAAAATTGTAGTTATCTTAGTTTGTTTATGAAAATTTTCATAGACGGTCAGGGATTCAAATAGTTATGCGCCCTTGGTCTCTTCTTTTATTATTTTGGTTTTGATTAACAGAAGTTACAGTTTTGGCACTCCCTGATAGTTCTTACATTTTATGCTTTCAGCACCCTGGAAAGTCTAACGTTGCACCTTCTGAAGCTTCAATGTATGTACTGCTTTTCAGTTATGTTTGATTTTTTTTTTAAGTTGAAGAATGATGGGGTATGAATAATCCTCATCTTCATTAATTGACTACTGGACTATATTTTACTTCATCGGAAACAGGGAGAAAAACAGACCACGCTTATCAAAGAAAGGGCCCCCTGATAATCTTAATCTTCAAGGAGAAGCAGAATCTTCTTCGTATCCTTTTTTATTTTCAGGTTGAGCATTATTTTCTTCTTGTGACTGGAAATCGAGAGCTGATGTGGATTTTTTTATATTTATATTCTAAGTTTGTGTGAGAAAAATGTATGATTATGCTTTATCCTTAATCCCGTTATAAGTCCTACTGCAGAAGATGCCCAAACTCGCAAGGTAGGGATGCTCCCAAATTATGGATTCAGTTTCAAGTGTGATGAGCGAGCTGAGAGAAGAAGAGAGGTATATAATCATTACTTCTTTCTGTCATTCTTTTGAAAAATCTCAGTTTAAAAAAAATGTTATTATGGTGGCCAGTTCTACACTAAGCTTGAGGAAAAGATTCATGCAAAGGAAGTGGAGGAGAGTAACCTGCAAGCGAAAACCAAGGTGATAATATATGATATCTAGGCGGAAATGTAACTTGCAGATGTTGCCTTTTAATCATACCTTTAACTTCTTTTATAGGAGACCCAAGAAGCTGAGATTAAGAGGCTTAGAAAAAGTCTAGGATTTAAAGCAACTCCAATGCCAAGCTTCTACCAGGAGCCTCCTCCTGCCAGAGTGGAATTTAAAAAGGTAAGTTTCTTTATGTGTGTGCACGTACCTGTTTGTGTGGCTGATTGCATGCAAGCTCTCCATTTGTACTCTGGGTAATTGATTTTTAATTATTTTAATTCATATCATATGCAATGCATATCCTGTTGTTATATGCACCAGTGTGCACACAGTGGACACCCGGATATTTATGTGGTCTCAAATAGTTAGAGCGTACAGCAATCTTCTATTCTTCTGAATTGATTTGGAAAGAGCCTTACCAGCTCATTGAAGCCCTTTTCTTACTGTTTCCACTTCGTTGCATCAAAAGTTTATGCAGTGGTGGACCCAAGACCCCTGGAGCAGTGGGGCAAATTTATTTAAAATAAATAAATAGTAAATATTATTACTGTATAATATATGATTATACACAATCTTATATTAACATATGCGTCTCTCATTTGATAGTGGGTCAATATATAAATTTAGAGGGTACACAAATGAAAGTTTAATATATTTTATTGTAATGTTGGAAAAATGAAGGGTGCAATTGCCCACCCTCATCCCTAAACAGGTCCACCACTGAGTGTATGTCTCAGGGTTTGGTCTAGAAATTCCAAGGCATTAAAATGAATTTATGTTGACATCCAGCCCAATATAATCCATCCATCATTTTCGTTTTACCATCCTTCTGATTATTAAATTATTTATCAAAGTTTATATCTATGTAATTCAAATATTTCTTTTCAATAGATAATTTGACTAATTCGTTTAATGCACCTTAATATATCAATGATCTCAAATAGGAGTTAAATAATTGTGGTTCTGAAAAGTTCTATCGGCAGTTGTGTCGTGACAATTATAGTATTTCTTCATTTCAACCACCCAAATGATGTCTTGTGTGACTGACATCTTGATTAATTTCATCATCATTTTGTAATATTGATCCTAGATACTTAAACTTAGAAACCTATGATATGACATCTTCTCCCATCTTTACCTTCCGAGTCATTTTCATCTCGTGGGTATTACTAAAATTGCAATGCATATACTTTGGCTTACTCCTACTCAAGTAGAAAGCCTTAGGGTTCAAAGTATGTCTCCAAAGCTCAAATTTAAAGTTAACCTCTTCCTTTGATTGTGTATGTCCATGGTAAGCACATCCAAATCTTGATTAATGAAGGACACTCAAGGTTTAGTCTTGATGTAAACTTATGCTTATAGGAAAGTCTATAGTCTCACCTCTAGGAGTTCTTTGACTAGTAGTTACTCATTATGCATGCCTTGTATAGCCTGAATATAAATCAGGAAAAGAACACTTCCCTTTTTTAAAGCCTTCCACAACACTTGACATTCTATCATTTTTTTTTCCAAGTCAGTAAAAGCCATATGTAAGTCTTTTCTTTCTTTGCTTTCAATGCCTTTTCATCAATTTCGGTTAAAGATGTCTTCTGTTGTATAGACTTTCCTAGTATGAAACCAAATTAATCCCTGCAGTCCTATTTTCTTTTTCTCTAATCAATGGCTTCATCATCTTTTGTCATAGTTTCAGCGTGAATCATAACTTTTATTCCTCTAGTTTACACAATTTTGAATATCTCTCCTTTTAAAATGTATGAATCAAAATTATCCTCTTTTGCTCATGTGGCTTCTTAAATCTCAAATTTAATAGTTTAGTTACCCAACTGATGTTCAAACAAAAAAGGATCTTAAACATGGTGAAAATTGAGTTCCCGGAACAAACAAAAGATTGTTAAATCCCGTATCAGATTCCTTTTCGGTGTTCAAGGGACTCAATTTTACGTTAATTTCATGGCTTTTACGACTGGTTTTTAATACAAGTTTCACGTCTGGAATAAAATGATTAAAGATCCTATCTTAAAATTGAAAACGATAATTATTTTAAATTACTTATGGTACCAAATTGGCACAAATTTAAAAGTTAAAGGACCAAAATGATTTTTTTAAATAATAAGAATAATTTATCGTAGAATGTTGGGGCCTCAATTGTCATTGGAGCATTATTAAGCTATTAACATATTTTTCCCAAGGCCTTGCACCTGGGCTGCCTAATTAAATGTCTTCTTGAATATCTGTAGTTAAGAGTGACTGATCAATATATATAATGAAAAGTCACTTACCTTATAGCCATGCAACCATAAAGTTTAGGTGTGTTGGATATTGGAATGAAAAGAAATGGCGATTTAGTAATTGTGACAAGGGTATAAGAAACTATTTTTAAAAAAGAGTAGTCAAACATGCCCTACAACTTGTATTTACTAAAGTTGTTAGACCAACGTTAGTCTGGAGATGACTTAAAAGATAAGCCTGTTTTTCATTGATGCTCATAAATTATGTTCAATTTGATGGTTTCATTCTATAAAACTAGGGACTAATTGGAATTCTGATTCTATTTTGCAGTTATTTGCTTTCATTGAACCCTTAGATGTGGCTTGTGATTTGTTGGTTAGCAGATATCTTCTGGTTTCTGAAAATTTAGGTGGTTTTGTTCATTTTCCAAAATAAGCCCACAGGACTTTTCGATTCCTATCTTATTGCATTAAAATTGTAATTCTTAATTTGTTCTAGAGGGCTTTTCACTTATCAATGTGTGGATGCTTGATTATTTAGACTTAAACAACATTTTGAAACCTATTTCTTATATTAGCAGATGGTTTTAAATCTCTCTAAAGTGACACTAAAACCCAGTTTTCTATCCTTTCACTGCTGAAATGAAGTCTTGGTTGTTTTTCTATTTGAACGTTTCTTTGAGCACACTGTTTTGATCTTTCTTTTTTCGCCCTCCTCTCTGACACATGTAACTGTTGATGTCATTTTTTTCTTTTTATGTGTTTGCAAGTTTGGTCTTGTGTCATTTGCAAATTTAATTTCTTAAGCCTTTGGACTTACTAATATAGATGCCCACCACAAGAGCTAAATCTCCCAAACTTGGTCGTAAGAAGAGTTCAACAGTTTCAGAGTCAGAAGGAAACACTAGCAATAGTGCTCGACAAGGTCGATTAAGTCTGGATGAGAAAGTGTCTCAGACTAACCTCACTAAAGGAGTTACTCTTGTTCACCAAAAGAAGCCACAACGAAAGTCTCTTCCTCCTCGACTGACATCTGAAAAGACCAGTTCATCCAATTCGGCATCTGTTCGGACCCCATCTAAGGCAGTGAATGATGACAAAACCTCCTTATCAAGTGTAACAACTGAAGTTACCACCTTATCCATTTCAACTGGGGAAGTGAAAATTGAAATAGCCACAGCCACTGAAGAGAGCAATGTCTTATTGGATGAGTCAAGTAAAGCTCTGCCTCTGATTGTAGAGCCAAGTGAAGCAAAGTCACCTACTGCGAATGGTGATTTAGCCATTGAAGAGAAACCGCAACAACTCACCTTAGCACAAGAACCCATAGTGGCAGAGCTCTAAGCAAACAGAAGGAACACGACCAAATATTATTAACTATCAGATCAATTGATTCGACTCGTGAATGTTATAGAAGCATATGACTGAGATTGTTTACAATGAAGGCTTGCAGAATTCCTTTGTGGTTTTTGATGTCATTTTGTCCAAGCAGCATTGTTTCTTGTGTTTACTCCTAAAGCTTGCTGGTTTTGTCCTTATGATTTTCTGCTCCTCTTCCAGCAATGTATGTAACTATTTCTCAGGTTGTTGTTCTAGCTGATGTTATTTTACCATGTAACATTTGTCTGTTTAGTTAATATGTTGGCGAAAATTTTGAGCAAGAGATCGGTGTCTCAGTCACATTTTGAAACAAGCTGTATTGTGGACACTCATCAAGAGCCATATGATTGTGTTATGGCTTTGGTCTGTCTAATGCATCGATTTTCACCTCTGGATTCTACCGTGTAACTGCTTATGCCCAAGCAACTCGATCAAATAAAGACTTCTACTTTTTAGAGTTCATCATGATTCTTCTCATATTTTTTTAGTAGTTTTGACCAGTTTTCAATCGATTCTCTGAAATTGTTTTATTAAAATGCTCGGTCGTTCATTTTATCAATGACTCATGGCTCCTTCCATTGGAAACTCTTCATCAAAAAGTTTTTGTAACAAGTCATTGACTTTTTTCTATTCAATTTACAGTTCTGGTTATGGATGCTGACCTTTTCCATTACTTGCTCCAGCTCCAGCCCTTCCCCTCATGTATTTTCTCTCAGCTGTTATTGTAGTTCATGCTTCGGTCAAGTGGTTAAACATAAATTAACTTCCCTTGAATGGTACTGATGATAAGTTCCACGATTAGGCATTACATGTTAGTTATCAATTACTTTGATAAACATCCATTATTATTGTAAAATGTTATACTACTAATCAACAAAGAGATATAAAGATTATTTCTTAATTATTGTAAGAAGTGATTTTTAAAACTGTTACTTTGGTTATTGTCATTTTGAATTGTGATTACCACTTTATATGATAAAGAATGATTGGTCAAAAGAGAAGCATTGTATTCATTGTCCTCCTTCACAACCACTAGAAATTTTTGACTGATTAATCAAATAAATTGTTGACTAAATTGTATTTACATTCAATCATAGTCCTTGGATATTTTGCCAAAAGGCAAATAACTATGGTTCAACAAACTTATCTATATTTAGATTTTTTTTAACAAATTAGCTATCATACTGGCTATAAGAACTTGTTACCTTAATTATGGTTTAAATTTCTAAAAGTGAAGGTGAATCTGATTTTCATTTTTCAAATACTAAATTGGAAAGAGTAGAAATACTGTAATTTTGAATTTTGCTAAAAAGAAATGAGGTGGATTTAAGAGGTGGCGTGGCATGATAAGGTACTTAGAAAAGAAGAATGGTTGGGTAGTGGTGCTACCACATGTCCTAGTGTTTCAGATGAGACATGATAATGCATGTGCCATTCTACATACTCTCACGCTATTCTCTACCAACCTTAACCTTCGGATAGGATTGCCTTGTTCCTCATCCTAACCAGATCCATTTCATCTTTCTTAATAAAGCTTTTAATTATTAAGCCTATGTTTAGTTGGACTGAAAAATGAATAAAATGAGAAGAAAGAAACAAAACTATTTAGATCACATTATCTATTATTATAAATTAATTTTAATTAAATTATTATTTTATAGATTTAATGTTATCATCATTATTGATTTTTAATTTTATTATTTTAAAAAAATCATTATTAATAATACCATTTTTTCTATTTTTGTAATATACTTATTATTATTATTATTATTTTATGATTTTACTCTAATCATATTATTATTTTATAGTTATATTATTATTATTTTATAAATTTCTTTCTCTAATTAATATTGAAAATATTTATATTTATCATTTTTTAAATTTATTATTATCTATCCTTTTATTATTATTTTACAATTTTATTCTAATTTTAGATTTTTATTATTATTTATTTATAAATTTACTTCTTTTACTATTTATTAAACATATTTAACTTTGTTATTATTTTATATTTTATAAATTTAACTTTATTATTATTATTTTATATATAATATATAATATGTTGCATTACGTTATATAACCTCAGTAAGTTTTTTCTTCTGAGATATCGCGCAAGCCTTTCTCCCGCACTTAGATCTTTTTCATCCGGGTGAACAAGTCTTTCTGCAGCAATTCCACACTTTCATTTATCTGTAAATCAGTTACATCTTCTTCATCCCAGTGAAACCAAATATTCATTATTACTTTTCAATGATTAAATATATTATTTTATCTGACATTTTAATAGTATTCAAAACATAATTATTGGATGAAATTTAGAATATAAAATAAAGTGAAACATGACACAAGAGTGACGAAATTTTATTTCATTATTTTCATAAAATAAAGATACAATACAAGGGGCATATAGAGGTTACAATGAAGAGTTGAAAAAAATGAAGCCTAAAAAAGCAGGGCTTGGTAGTAAAAAAACAAGCCTAAACCCTCCAAAGGGAAAAGGATTGTGATGACAGACCTGTACAAGGGGCTGCCATAGCCAAAGCCCTGACTCAAGAGAAAGGCTTCATATAAACCTTCAACTGTTAAAGTAACTGGAACTTCAAGACACCCCTTCACTAAAACTTAGACCCAAACAACACGCATACAACATGGCTCATATACGTGAAATTTTGGGTAAACACCACTGGACAGACTCGTTACGTTACATACTGCTGCAAAGAAATAAAGACAAAGGACACACATGGTGGCAAAACCGATACAAAGCATAGCTAAAAACATCAGATGCCAACACCAGAAAGGAAGATACCTAAAACTCCAGAACCCGGTAACTATTGCTCACAGGGATAGACAGTCTTTTTAAAAGTGGCATCTCATCCATGGAATGAATGCCAAAAAGCTTTCAACAGATTTCCAATTAAAGGAAACCTGGAAAAAAATGAGGTTTAAATATAACTGTATCCTCTGGAAAAGGAGAACCGAGTAGTGGATGATGACAAAGATCCATAGCGAATGAACCCAAAAACACTAACGAGCAACACTAACTATAAAAACTGAGGCATTTCCTGTTCAGTAGAGGATGTCACAAGTCCAGAGATGTTCCTGAAGCTTGCTGACACCTCGGCTGCTGATTGCACTGCAACGCTTGATATTCAATCCTGCAAGGGATTGACCCAGTT
>Ga0123342_1003902_pt1 | contig 23396 bp, 21 predicted proteins | sample Turbeawhitnodule_FD_89960 | JGI IMG/M metagenome (GOLD analysis project Ga0123342, IMG submission 89960) | Root nodule microbial communities of legume samples collected from Mexico - Turtle bean Mexico white nodule | ecosystem: Host-associated > Plants > Roots > Nodule | place: Mexico: Nepantla... | reverse complement strand
GCTCCTGATGTCGGCTTCGCTTGCGATGAGAGCCTCCGCCACGGGTTTTCCTTCCAAAGCCGCCGGTTGCACCGACGGCCTCGGTTTTGCGCGACTATAGGCAGGACATGTGGTGTACGCGACCGGCATTTGGTAGTTCCCGTTCAACCGAAATTGTACATTCCCGCTTTGCGTCAGCGTCATAGCTCCTACGGCTTGAGGATCGCTTCGTTGAGATCGCGATACGCCTCGCATTCGGTGCCGCAGATCGTCTTGATCGTTTCGAGCTGCTCCTTGGCGAGATCAAGCCGTCCCTTGATGACGTAGGCTTCGCCGAGATATTCGCGAACCTGCGCATAGTTGGGATCAAGCTCGACGGATTTCAGGTAGTAGGAAATTCCCTCGTCCGTGCGGCCAAGCTTGCGGGTGGCGTAGCCGCGATAGTTCAGGGCCTCGGCGGTATTCGGGTTCTTCAACGTATCGAGCATGGCAAGCGCTTCTTCGTAGCGGCCGGCCTTTGCCAGCGAATAGGCATAGTCCGTCCGGTTTTCTTCCGTCACGTTGGCGCTACTCTGCTTGACGCATCGCTTCGTTTTCTTGTCATATAGCTGGCCCTTCTTGCAGGTCGGCATGGTGCCGCTGCTGCCTCCGGTGCCGCTTGAACCGCTACCGCTGCCACTGCCACCGCCGCCTATCGCAAAGGCAGGGGCGGAAAGCGCGAAAGCGGCAATGCAGCCGCCGACCAGGATGGAAGCAATACGAACAGTCGCGATCGTCATGGGACATCTCCTAGGAAAATGACGTTGGCGGCGAGTGAACACTGTTGGCTGGCACTTTATTCGATTGCGTGTTCTTCTTTTTTCTGGCGTCGCAGCTCCGGCGCCAGCGAATAAATGCAGGTCTGAGGTGTTAGCCGCTCACGCGCCGGCCACAAGGAGCATTCCGTGAGTGATACCGTAAAATTACTGAGTCTTGCCGTTGCAACGCCGGAACATGTCATCACACAAAAGGAAGCGGCGGCGACTTCCGCCCGTTTGTTTTCGTCACGCTTCAAGGATTTCTCCCACCTTGCCAGCGTCTTCGACAATGCCGGTATTAGGAAACGCTATGCCGCTCGTCCACTGGAATGGTTCATCGAGCCGCATGGCTGGCAGGACCGGATGGAAGCCTACGGCGAAGTGGCGCGCAGCCTGTTTTTCGAGACAGCCACCAATGCGCTGAAGAAGGCGGGCCTGCGAGGGTCCGACATCGACTGTATCGTCACGATCTCGTCCACCGGCATTGCCACACCGAGCCTTGATGCACAGCTCGCACAGAAAATGGGCTTCCGCTCGGATATCGAACGCGTTCCGGTTTTCGGGCTCGGCTGCGCGGCCGGTGTTTCCGGCTTCGCCATCGCCTCGCGGTTCGCCCGGGATCGGCCAGGCGCAACAGTGCTTTTCGTGGCAATCGAACTTTGCACGCTGGCGTTCCGTCTGGACGAACTGACTCACGCGAACATCATCGCCACGGCGCTTTTCGGCGATGGAGCGGCAGCCTGCATTCTCCGGGCAGGACCGGAGGGAAAGGTGGAGGTCGAGTCGACGGGTGAGCATCTTTTCCCCGATACGCTCGGCATCATGGGGTGGAAGATTGACGACACCGGCTTCGGTGTGGTTCTCGCTCAATCGTTGCCGCCCTTTGCCGAAACGGAACTCGGCCCGGCTGTCGACGGAATATTGGCGCGCAACGGTCTTTCTCGGGCCGACATCGATCGCTTCATCTGCCATCCCGGCGGGACGAGGGTGCTGACTGCCCTTGAAAGCGCGCTGTCACTTGAAGCAGGAACCCTGGACCACGAACGCGCGGTGCTTGCCGAATACGGCAACATGTCTTCGCCCACGGTGCTCTTCGTGCTCGAGCGCGCCTTGAAGGCGGGGCTGCCGGAGCGCAGCGCGATGGTAGCGATGGGGCCGGGCTTTACGGCAAGCTGCGTGACCTTAAAGAGGGTCGCATGATGTGGCCCTCAATTGCACTCCTCGTCTTCGTGACGGCACAGCGCCTCGCGGAACTTGCTCTTGCCCACCACAATACACAGGTGCTTCTGAGCAGCGGCGCGAAGGAGGTCGCGCCGCTGCACTATCCTTACATGGTGGCCCTGCATAGCTGCTGGATCGCCGGATTGTGGCTGCTGGCGATCGGCCGCGCGGTCGACCCGCTATGGTTTGCCGTTTTCCTGGTCCTGCAGGCGGGCCGGCTCTGGGTCATAGGCACGCTCAAGGGACGATGGACGACACGCATCATCGTGCTGCCGGGCGCTCCGCTCGTCAGCAGTGGACCCTACCGGTTCCTGGCCCACCCCAACTATGTCGTCGTGGTAGGCGAGATCGCCATCCTTCCTCTGGCCTTCGGCATGCCCGTCTACGCAGCGATATTTTCGGTGCTCAACGCCGCGGTGCTTTATGTCCGCATCAAAGCTGAAAACGAGGCACTGAAAACGACAATGTTTTTGAAATGAAACGAAATTTTTCGTTTGCCTGTAGCTTGTCGGAGCGGCATTTTCATTGCTTGCAATAAGTGGAATGCATGGCAATGACAAAGAACGCAATTGTGCTTGGCGCCGGTATCGTCGGCGTATCGACGGCCATTCACCTGCAGCGCCGGGGGCTGCAGGTGACGTTGATCGACCGCAAGGCGCCAGGCAATGAAACCTCGTTCGGCAATGCCGGTCTCATTCAACGCGAAGGCGTCGTGCCATACGGCTTTCCACAGCAGCTCGGCCTTCTAATACGCTATGCCTTCAACAACCGGATCGACGCCCACTATCACCTAAAGGCGTTGCCCGGACAATTGGCGTTCCTTGGCCGCTACTGGTGGAATTCGAACGCCAGGCGTCACGAGATGATTTCTCGTGCCTATGCCCCGCTGATCGAGCACTCGATTTCGGAGCACAATGATCTGATCGAAGCGTCGAATGCGCAGCATCTGATCCGGAAAGATGGCTGGATGGAGATCTTCCGCACTGCCGGTCGGCGCGATGCCGAATTCGCCGAGGCTGAGCGGCTACGGGCCGAGTTCGGCGTCATGCACGAGCAGTTGGATACCGCCGGCGTGGCGCGGCTCGAACCCCATATCAAGGGAGATTTCATCGGCGGCCTGCGGTGGCGCGATCCGTGGTCGGTGCTCGACCCGCACGGATTGACGATGGCCTACCGCTCCTATTTCGAGAGTCTGGGCGGAAAGTGTGTCACTGGTGACGCCAACTCCCTCGGTCGTTCCGGTGCGAGCTGGAGGGTGGTGACCAGCGAAGGCTCGCTGGACGCGGAGGATGTGGTTCTGGCGCTCGGCCCCTGGGCCGCGGTCGCCACACGTCGGCTCGGCTATGCCTTTCCGCTCGGCGTCAAGCGCGGCTATCACATGCATTATGCCACGACAGGCAATGCAACCCTCCACAACTGGACGCTGGATGCTGAGCAAGGTTACTTCCTTGCACCGATGAGCCGCGGCATCCGGTTGACGACAGGCGCTGAATTCGCCGCGCTGGACGCGCCGAAGACGCCGGTGCAGCTCGACCGCGCCGAGAAAGTAGCGCGCACGGTCTTTCCGCTCGGCGAGAGGCTCGATCCGGAGCCCTGGATGGGCGCCCGCCCCTGCACGCCTGATATGATGCCCATCATTGGAAGGGCGCCGCGACACGACGGGCTATGGTTCGCGTTCGGCCACGCCCATCACGGACTGACGTTGGGGCCGGTCACTGGCCGTGCTCTGGCGGAGGCCATTGCAGGCGAAAGGCCATTCATCGATATTTCCGCCTATTCGCCGCAGCGTTTCACCTGAGCAACGCCCGCATTCCGGGCCGCGACATCGGCGCGCATCACTTCGTCGGGCAGCCTACACGGCTTATCTGTGGGTGGTGGCGACATTTGCCGGCAACGTCGTCGCGTTCGCCTGCGGCCACACTTTCTCTTCGAGAAGAAGGTCCTGTTGCGGACCGACGGCTAAGCGACGCCCCAAGATTTGAGATCGCGGAGCGCTGTTTCCGCGATCCCTTCGATCGTATCGTCGATATCGACTGTCACGACGCCAGGCTCACCAGTCGGCACTGCGAGTGTCGCGAGTTGGCTTTCCAGCAACGAGGAAGGCATGAAGTGACCCCTACGCTCGCCCATTCGTTTCGCCAACAGCTCCTTCGAGCCTGACAGATAGACGAAAAAGAGCTTTCCATTCACCGCCTTGCGCAGTCGGTCGCGATAGGTGCGCTTCAGCGCCGAGCAGGAAACGATGACGCCTTGCTCCCGATCAAGCGATGCCTTCATCGTTTCACCGATGAGATCGAGCCAAGGCATGCGGTCGTCATCCGTCAGCGGAATGCCTTTCGACATCTTCTCGACATTCGATGCCGGATGAAGCTGGTCGCCCTCGACAAATTGCATGCCGAGGGCGTCCGAAATCTTCAGGCCGACGGAGGATTTGCCACAACCACTGACCCCCATGACGATAATGGCGTAAGGGTCCCGATTAGTCTCTGGCATCGTTTATCACTCCGGCACCGGTGGCGCCAACACCGGCGAACCCTGCCTACGAAGCTACCAAGGCGGCATTCTTGCGTGCAAGGCGAGCCTTGATGGTCTCGACATCGGCGCGCGGCGTCGCCGCAAACAATGTCTTCGTATAGTTGTGCTGCGGATCATTGAAAACCTGATCGCGCGTGCCGTATTCCACAGCCTCTCCGAAATACATCACCATCACGTCGTCTGCCATGTAGCGGACGACCGAGAGATCGTGGCTGATGAAGACATAGGTGAGGTTCAGTTCGTCCTGCAAGTCGGCGAGCAGATTGAGCACCTGCGCCTGAACCGAAAGATCAAGCGCGGACACCGGCTCGTCGAGAACCAGAAGCCTCGGGTTCAGCATCAGGGCGCGAGCAATCGCGATACGCTGACGCTGACCACCGGAGAACATATGCGGATAGCGGTTGAAATGGACCTCCTGGAGGCCGACCTTCTTGAGCATCGCCATTGCCAATTCGCGTCGCTCGGCAGCGGGCGTATCGGTGTTGATGATCAGGGGCTCCATCAGGATGTCACCGATCTTCTTGCGCGGGTTCAGCGAACCGTAGGGGTTCTGGAAGACGATCTGTACCTTGCGGCGAATTTCCGGCGTCAGGTCGCCTACAGCGATATCGACCTTCTTGCCGTCGATGAACAGATCGCCGCCACTCGCCGGATCGATCATTGTGACAATGCGGGCAAGCGTCGACTTGCCGCAACCGCTTTCGCCGACGATCGCCAGCGTCTTGCCCTGCTCCACCGTGAAGCTCACACCCTTGACGGCATGTACGGTCCTCTCCTTCTTGAAGAGGCCGCCCGGCAGGTAATAATTGCGGACAATGTTCTTTGCTTCGAGGACTGGCGTCATTGGGCCGCTCCCATGAAAATTTCGCCGATGGTCGGCAGCCGGTCACCGGTGGCATTTTCCGGCAGGGCGGCAAGTAGTGCCCTTGTATAATCGCTCTTCGGGGATTCGAAGAGCGACAGGACATCGGCCTCTTCCATCTTGCGGCCCTTGTATTGAACGATGACCCGATCGGCAGTCTCAGCGACGACGCCCATGTTGTGCGTAATCATGATGAGGCCCATGCGATGCTCCGTCTGCAGCCGCATCAGGAGATCGAGGATCTGCTTCTGAATGGTCACGTCGAGCGCCGTGGTCGGTTCGTCGGCGATCAGAAGCTTCGGATTGCAGGCGATCGCAATGGCGATCATGACGCGCTGGCACTGGCCACCCGACATCTGGTGCGGGAAATGGCCGAGCCGCTCGGCGGGGTTGGGAATGCCGACGGCCTCGAACAGCTCAATCGCACGCTTGCGCCGCGCAGCCTTGTCAAGGCGCAGGTGGATTCGCAGAACCTCTTCGATCTGAAAGCCGACCGTGAAGCAGGGATTAAGGCTGGCGATCGGCTCCTGGAAGATCATCGACATATCCTTGCCAATGATCTTGCGTCGTTCGCTTGCTGACATGCCAAGCAGATTGCGGCCGTCAAAGACCATCTTGTCGGCCGTCACCTTTGCCGTCCATGGTAGAAGCCCCATCGCCGCGAGCATGGACACCGACTTACCGGATCCCGACTCTCCGACGATCGCGAGGACTTCCCCCGCATCTACGTTGAGCGACACGCCATCGACGGCGCGAAACGGACCCGTCGACGTCTGGAATTCGACGACGAGATTCTCAATGTCAAGAAGTGCCATCTCAGGACCTCTTCAGTTTGGGATCAAGCGCATCGCGCAGACCATCGCCCATCAGGTTGATAGCGAGAACAGTGATAAGGATGCAGAGACCCGGGAAAGTCACGAGCCAAGGGTTGCTCTGTAGGAACTCACGCGAATCCGCGAGCATCGTGCCCCATTCTGGCGTCGGCGGCTGGGCGCCTTGGCCGAGGAAGCCAAGGGCTGCGGCGTCGAGGATCGCGGCCGAGAATGCGAGCGTCGCCTGGACGATCAGGGGTGCCATACAATTCGGCAAAATCGTCTTGAACATGAGGCGGAACGTGCCGGCGCCGGCCACGCGGGAGGCCACGACATACTCCTTCTCGCGCTCGCTGATCACAGCGGCGCGTGTCAGACGAACGAAGTGTGGCTGGTTCACGATCGAGAACGCGATCATGGCGTTCACGAGGCCCGGCCCTAGGACTGCGACCAGCACGAGAGCCAGAAGCAATGAAGGGAAGGCCAGGATGATGTCCATGACGCGCATGATGAAGGTATCGACCCTGCCCCGGAAATAACCCGCGACAACGCCGAGCAGCACGCCGTCGACAGCCGATAGCGATGCGACGACGAGGCCGATGAACAGCGAAAAGCGCGTGCCATAAATCAAACGCGACAGCATATCGCGACCGACGGCATCGGTGCCGAGCAGGAACATCGGATTGCCCTTTTCCGACCACACCGGCGGCAGGCGCTGCATGCCCTCATAGAGCAAGATCGGATTATGCGGGGCAATCAACGGCGCGAAGATCGCCATCAGCAGGACCAGCAGGAAGACGCCGAAACCGACGACAGCGCCCTTGTTGCGAGAGAAATAGTACCAGAACTCAGAGAGCCCTGACGGCTGGGTCGACTTGGTGGTTATCACACTCATAAGCCGCTCCTAGTGACGAATACGTGGATTGATGAGACCGTACATGAGGTCGACGATCAGATTGACGAGCATGATGATGCCGGCGATCAACAGCAGCCCGCCTTGAACGACGGTGTAATCGCGCTTGAAGACGGCATCGACCATCCATTTGCCGATACCCGGCCAGGAGAAGATCGTTTCCGTCAGGATTGCGCCGCCGAGCAGCACGCCGACCTGCAGACCGATCGAGGTTACGACCGGGATCATGGCGTTGCGCAGCGCATGCAGGCCGACGACGCGCAACGGCGCGAGGCCCTTCGAACGCGCTGTCCGAACATAATCTTCGCCCAGCACCTCGAGCATGGCCGAGCGCGTCTGGCGGGCGATGACCGCAAGCGGAATGGTGCCCAGAACGATTGTCGGGAGGATCAGCGATGAGACGGCAGACTTGAAGGCACCGGCCTGACCGGACAGCAGGCTATCGATCAACATAAAACCGGTAACCGGCTTGAAGAAATACATCAGCCCGATGCGGCCGGAGACGGGCGTCCAATGCAGTGTGTTCGAGAAGAGAACGATAAGCAGCAGGCCCCACCAGAAGATCGGCATCGAATAGCCAACAAGAGCCACGCCCATGACGCTCTGGTCGAACCATGTTCCCCGTTTGACGGCCGCGAAGATGCCGGCGGGGATGCCGAGCACTATCGCAAAAACGATGGCGCAGAGCGAAAGCTCCAGCGTCGCCGGGAAAAGCGTGCCGAACTCCTGCAGAACCGGGCGCCTGGTGACGATCGACGCCCCTAGATCGCCCTGCACCACATTGCCGAGGTAATCGAGGTACTGGACGTAGACCGGACGATCGAGGCCGAGATCATGCATGACCTGGGCATGGCGTTCCGGCGCCATCACGCGTTCGCCCGACATCAGCATGACCGGATCGCCGGGCAGCAGACGGATGAACGAAAAGGCGATGAGCGAAACGCCGATGAAGGTTGGGATCAGGATCGCGAGGCGTCCGATGAGAAATCGCAACATTGGCAAGTGTCCATAGTGTTCCGGCGGTCAGGTATTAAACCTGACCGCCGGCCAAGCCCGGGGTTGCCGGGCATCTTTGCATAATTTTGATTACTCGGCGATATCAACGCCGTCGAAGCGGTGAACGCCGACCGGGTCCTGCACGAAACCGGAAACCTTGGCGCTCATCGGTACGAATTCCGTGGAGTGATCGATCGTCGCCCACGGAGCTTCCTTCTTGAAGACGACCTGCGCCTGCTCGTAGAGCTTGGTGCGCTCTGCGACGTCAGCGGTCTTCTTGGCCTTCTTCACGAGATCGTCGAATTCCTTGTTGCACCACTGCGCGCGGTTGTTGCCGCCGACGGCTTCGCAGCCGAGCAGAGTGTCAAGGAAGTTGTCCGGGTCGCCGTTGTCACCCGTCCAGCCGAGGATTGCAGCACCATCGCGGGCCTTGTCCTTGGAGAGCTTCAAGTATTCAGCCCATTCGTGGGTGACGATGTCGACCTTGTCGCCAACCTTCGCAAGGTCAGCTTGCATCAGTTCAGCGGCGCGACGTGCGTTCAGCATGTACGGACGCGAAACCGGCATCGCCCAGATCTTCATGCTGAGATCCTTGACACCAGCCTTTTCGAGCATGGCCTTGGCTTCGGTCGGGTTGTAGGCATCATCCTTGATGGCATCGTTGTACGACCACATCGTCGGCGGGATCGGGTTCTTGGCAACCTGGCCGGCGCCCTGGAAGACGGCCTCGACGATCGCCTGCTTGTTGATCGCCATGTTCAGCGCCTTGCGGACTTCCGCCTTATCGAACGGAGCCTGGAGCGTGTTGTAGGCGAGGTAGGAAACGTTCAGGCCCGGCTGTTCCAGAACCTTCAGGTTCGAGTCCGTCTGCAGGTCCTTGATGTCAGCCGCGTTCGGGTATGGCATGATGTGGCATTCGCCGGCCTTCAGCTTCTGAGCACGGACGGAAGCGTCCGGAGTGATCGCGAACACGAGATCGTCGATCTTTTCCTTGCCCTTGAAGTAGGTTTCGATGGCCTTGTAGCGGATGACGGCATCCGGCTGGTAGGCAACGAAGGTGTACGGACCGGTGCCGAGCGGCATCTGGTTCATCTGTTCCATCTTGCCGTCAGCCTGCAGCTTGTCGGCATATTCCTTCGACAGCACAGAGGCGAAGTCCATTGCCAGGTCGGCGAGGAACGGCGCTTCCGGATGGTTCAGCGTGAACTTGACGGTCAGGTCGTCGACCTTCTCGACCGACTTGATGAGATCCGGGAAGCCCATACCTGCAGCATATTCGTAGGAAACGCCGGCGACATACTTGGCCCACGGGCTGTCAGCCTTCAGCTGGCGCTCGAACGAGAAGACGACGTCATCAGCGTTCAGATCGCGGCTCGGCGTGAAGAACTCTGTCGCCTGGAACTTGACGCCCGGACGGAGCTTGAAGGTGTAGACCGTACCGTCGTCGGAAACCGTCCAGCTTTCGGCTAAGCCCGGCTCGATTTCGGTCTTGCCGTGCTGGAACTCGACGAGGCGGCTGTAGACCGTGCGCGAGGAAGCGTCGAAGGTGGTGCCTGCAGTGTAAATGCCGGGATCGAAGCCTTCCGGCGAGCCCTCGGAGCAGTAAACGAGCGTTTTGGACCAGGCTGCGGATGCCATGGCCGAAGCCAGGACCGTCGCGGCCAACAAGACAGACATCTTTTTCATGATATCGTTTTCCCAGGTTTGTTCTTTTATTTGAAATCCCGGAAACCCTCCGGAATGACGGCAGATGGAACGACATTTATTTGCTGAAATCAACGACCGAAGTGGAAAATTTTTCCAGATGGACAACTTTAGTAATTTTCCGCCAAAAATGGGCCGCATTTAGAAATAAACGGACTGGATAAACTCGATTCCTGTCGCATTTGGTATAATTTCGCGTCGGCTAGAGCATTGCCGCACACGCCATGCGCGAATTTTTCGCCCCAAACTCCCCTAAAACAGAACGACCGCGGCGCGAAACGCGGCCACGGTCGCATCAAAATTTCGTCAGCGCGGTTTAGGCTGCCGGAGCGGCAATCGTCGGCTTGCGACGAGATTCCCGATCGCCCGTCAGGCCCAGCAGGAAGTTGATCTGCGGCCGCGCCTTGACGAGATCGTCGATCGAATATTGCGTCAGCACGTCGAAGAAGGCGTTGAGCGCCTTGCGCAAGGCGGAGTTCAAGCCGCAGCTGTCGACAAGCGGTCATTCGACCATGCCGTCATCCTCGAAGCACTCTGCCATCGCAAAGCTATCTTCCGTGACGCGAACCACGTCGAAGAGGCTAATGTCCTTCGCCGGCTTGCCGAGCCGCACACCGCCGTTGCGGCCACGAACCGTCTCGACCAGGCCGGCCTTGTTCAGAGGCTACAGAATCTTGAACAGAAAGAGCTCGGAAACGCCATACGCCTTGGCAATTTCCGGAATCCGGCTCAGCTGCCCTTCATTGGCAGCGCAATACATCAACATGCGAACCGCATAGTTGGTCTGCTTGGTCAAACGCATGCCGATCTCCAGAATCGTCTGTTACAAGTCCCCTATATAGGGGCTTTGCTAGTTTTGAACAATTCCAAAATATGAAATTCATATTCACCTTATGTGAGACGGATTGCCACAACAATTTTTCAGTCGGAACTCGCCGCGCCCGAGAAGAAGTCACGCGCGATTATCGGCAATCAGCAGGAAAGCGCCCAATAGCACATACTTCGACACCTCAACGCAAATTGGGGGCCGAAGCCCCCAATTAAAACGTCACTCGTTCGGTCTTACTTCATCGTCGGCATGACGAATTCGGCGCCGTCCTTTATGCCCGAAGGCCAGCGGGCGGTGATCGTCTTGGTCTTGGTCCAGAACTTGATCGAGTCCGTGCCGTGCTGATTGAGGTCGCCGAAGCTCGATGCCTTCCAACCGCCGAAAGAATGATAGGCAAGCGGAACCGGGATCGGCACGTTGATGCCGATCATGCCGATGTTGATGCGCGAAGCAAAGTCACGCGCGGCATCGCCGTCACGGGTGTAGATCGCGACACCGTTGCCGTATTCGTGCTTCATCGGCAGGTCGAGGGCTTCCTCGTAGTTCTTGGCGCGAACGACGGAGAGGACAGGCCCGAAGATTTCGGTCTTGTAGATGTCCATGTCGGGCGTGACATGGTCGAACAGCGTACCACCGACGAAATAGCCGTTCTCATAACCCTGCAGCTTGAACCCGCGGCCATCGACGACGAGCTTGGCACCCTCCTCGACGCCACGATCGATCAGGCCACTGACGCGGGTATAGGCTTCCTTGGTAACGAGCGGGCCCATGTCGGCCTTCTCATCGGTGTAGGGACCGATGCGGAGCGACTCGATCTTCGGCGTCAGCTTCTCGACGAGGCGATTGGCGGTTTCCTCACCGACCGGGACGGCAACGGAGATCGCCATGCAGCGCTCGCCGGCGGAACCGTAACCTGCGCCCATCAGGGCGTTGACGGCCTGGTCCATGTCGGCGTCAGGCATGATGATCATATGGTTCTTCGCGCCGCCGAAGCACTGTGCGCGCTTGCCGTTCATGGCAGCCGTTCCATAGACGTAGCGGGCAATCGGGGTGGAGCCGACGAAGGAGACCGCGCCGATATCCGGATCCGTCAGGATGTCGTCGACCGCAGCCTTGTCGCCATTGACGACGTTCAGGATGCCTGCCGGGAGGCCAGCCTCAATCATGAGTTCTGCGAGACGCAGCGGCACGGACGGGTCGCGCTCAGACGGCTTCAGGATGAACGCGTTGCCGCAGGCAATCGCCGGGGCAAACATCCACATCGGGATCATGGCCGGAAAGTTGAACGGGGTGATGCCCGCGCCGATGCCGACCGCCTGGCGCATCGAGTACATGTCGATTGCCGGGCCGGCACCTTCAGTGAATTCGCCCTTCTGCAGATGCGGAATACCGCAGACGAATTCGCAGACTTCAAGACCACGGACGATATCGCCCCTGGCATCCTCGACCGTCTTGCCGTGCTCGCTGGAGAGGAGGGTCGCGAGTTCGTCCATGTGCTTGTTCAGCAGCTCGACGAACTTGAAGAAGACGCGGGCCCGGCGCTGCGGGTTCGTCGCTGCCCACTTCGGCTGAGCGGCCTTGGCGTTCTCGACAGCGGCACGCAGGTCCTCGACGCTTGCCAGCGCGACGGTCGCCTGAACTTCGCCGGTTGCCGGATTGTAAACGTTGCTGGTGCGGCCGCTGGTGCCGGCGACGTGCTTGCCGCCGATGAAATGACCAATCTCACGCATGGGGTGCTCCTCCTGTTTTTTGGATGGCAAACAATCGCACTTCAATTTGCACAAATCAATGAGCTGAGATAAGCAACCGTTGTGCATGAATTGAAGCTCAGCAATCGAGCTGATCTTCCTCAAGGTCTACACAGGACATGGTTAGACTACCACGGTCGATCCAAACTGAAGAGGAGATAGTGCTTCAATGAGCGGGAAACTCGTTGTCAGAATTGCGGAGCTCGAGATCGATCCCGACAAGCTCGAAACCTATCGCGAAATGTTAACCGAAGAGATCGAAGCGTCCGTCGCACTGGAGGCCGGCGTTCTGTCGCTGAACGCGGTCTCCATCAAGGACAGTCCCCACAAGATACGCATCCTGGAGGTCTATGCGAACCAGGCGGCCTACGAAGCGCATCTCCAGACGCCGCATTTCCTCAAATACAAGAACGCGACCGCTGGGATGGTGACGTCGCTGACATTGGTCGATGTCGAGCCCGTCATCATGCGAGCAAAGCCATGAACTGGGACGACGTCCGCATCTTCCTCGCAGTTGCCCGTACCGGGCAAATCCTTGCCGCGTCGAAACGGCTGGGGCTCAACCACGCCACGCTTTCGCGGCGGCTCACCTCGCTGGAAGAGTCGTTGAAGAGCCGCCTCTTCGTCCGCCGCACGAACGGCTGCGAGCTAACGGCCGAGGGCGAAGTTTTCCTCGCGTCCGCGGAGCGAATGGAAACCGAAATGCTGTCCGTGCAGGCCAATCTCGGCCGCACCGATACGGCGATCGCCGGAACGGTGCGCGTGGGAGCGCCTGACGGTTTCGGTGTGTCCTTTCTCGCGCCCCGCATGGGCCGGCTGATCGAGCGCCATCCGGAACTGAAGATCCAGCTCGTGCCGGTGCCACGGTCGTTCTCGCTCTCGCAGCGTGAGGCCGATATCGCCATCACTCTGGAGCGGCCAGAACAGGGCCGCCTCGTCTCGGCCAAGCTCACGGACTACACGCTCGGTCTCTACGCCTCTCGAAGCTATGCCGAGCTCAACGGCCTGCCCGCTAACGCAGAGGGGCTGAAGCCGCACCGGCGGATCGGCTATGTCGAGGATCTGATCTTCTCCCAATCGCTGAACTTCACCGGCGAGGTGATGCGCAACTGGAACGCCGCCTTCGAGATTTCCTCGGCGACCGGCCAGACAGAGGCGGTACTTTCGGGCGCGGGGATCGGCATCCTGCACGACTATATTGCCCGGCAGCATGACGAACTGGTGCGCATCCTGCCCGAGATTTCGATCCGTCGAGCATACTGGACGACGTTTCACGAAAGCGCGCGTGAACTTGTGCGGGTGCGCACGGTTTCCGACTTCCTTCAGGAACTCGTAGCAGCGGAACGTCACATATTTCTGTGATTTTGGCTCAACGTCAGGTCAGTCGCGCTTCTCGGACTCTTCGCTCGTCTGCTGCTTGTCCGAGGCAATCTCGGCTGCCCGCACAGGCATGCTGTCAATAATCGCAAACAGTTCACCGCATGAGATCGGTTCGCTGACTTTCAGCTTTACCGTTCCATCCTTGCCGACGAGAAAGGCCGCGAACTCTCCGGTCGGTGGATCCCCCAACTCGCCGACAATCGCCGCAGCATCGAGATTTTCGCCGGCCCCGAAGAGGACTCTCACACTGCCGCCGGCAATCTTGAGCATGACCATATCGCGGTCCTGCAGGGCATCGCGATTGGCAAGTAACTGGTTTTCCTGACGAGCGGCACGCGCGTTTCCCTTGTCGGGAAAGACGACCAGGACGCGGTTGCGCCACTGGAACTGCTCAAGGCTTGCGATGGCGGAATAGGCACTGTTGCCTTCATCCACCTTGGTCGCACCATATAGAAGCATTTTCGACATGCACATTTCTCCTGTTGACGGAACGTCTAGGGAGCGGCGGCGGTTCCATCCGCGGGCATGTGGCTAGCTGCGCCAGGATTTTCGCAATTGCCAAAAGGCGCCGAACAGCACCAGCAGCAAGGGAATGCCGCCGTAGGACAAGGAGACTTGCGCCAATTGATCCAGCCTCTGCGAAGGTGCATCAACCGCCGCAGCGTCATGCATAAGGCTTGAGCCGAGACTATAAGCGGCACGCGAGACGGCCGCTAAAGCGACGATCAATCCGGCCATGTCGACGAAGCGGGCGTGGCCGCGCATGCCATCAATGATAACGGTCGCGAGACCACATAGAAATGCAGCAGGCAAAAGATAGGCGGCCCCGCCCAGCAGCTGGAAATCCCCCAGGACGACGTCGTCCGACTCGCTTACGAAACTGACCCTCAGGATCGGCAGCAAGACCGCGAGAACAGAAAGGACGGCAAGCGCGCCGCGCTTGATAAGTTCGCTCAAATCAATCCGCGTGGCGCCTACGCGACGAGCCCGGCTCATTCTGCCTCCCCGATATAGGAATCCGCCGCAGTGCACAGGCGCTCGGCTCATTCGAGGGGACATTTGCTATGAAGTTGCTAACGCACCGCACAATCGGCCACGGTAAAACTACCCTTTGTGGGCAAAAGCGTTCAGTCGGTTCGGAGGGGAAGGTTAAGAGGAGATGAAGGAGGGCAAGGCCAGGCGGACAATTTGCCTGCCCGGCCCTGAGATCAACGTCACATCGGAACAAACGATGAGACCGGCACCTGCAATGCAGAGGCGATCCGCTTGAGCTTGGCGGGATCAGCATCCTCACCACTCTCGATTTCCTCAATCTCATTGACAACCAGGCCGCAGGTTACTGCGAGGTCATCGACGCTATAGCCGACGGCCTCTCGAGCGGCACGTACAGCAGCGGCTACATTCATGGCCGAAACGGCGGTAGCCTTGGATGCATCCAGATTGCTGAGCGAAATGGACATTTACGTCTCCTTCTGAAATCACTCTGAATTAGCCCCCGGCGAGAAAATGGCACTCTCGATCACGATTTGCAATGCAGTATGGTTAATCCGTGATCGGCGAGAGCCCGACGACGGGAGCTCGAACAAGTTGGCAAAATCTGATTGCCCTTTGTAAGCAAAGCAGTTTTGCCGGCCTACCCGATGGCGCCGATGGAGGCGTCCGCACGCCAAAAAACGTCACGCACGCGGCGATTTGTCACCTAATTTTAGCCCTTCGCGTCGGTTTCGAAACGAATCACTGTGACCGAAATCGGGCGAATGAGACCATCATGCGAACAACGCAGCCTCGGGTAAAAACACGTTTCAGCGGGGCTGAAAAGTTTGGTCGGACTTGCTTCGAAAGGGGCATGCCATTCCGAAGCAAGTCCAGTAGCGGATATAGGTAGGATCCAACGACACCGCTAGGTCAGAGGATCATTCGACAGGCCCGACGGGCACAGATCGAAATGTCGGCGTCACGCAAACTCGGCGGACAGAGTGACGTCCTCTTCGGACGCTTCCTCTATGTGCCCAGCCTGCATGGCGAACAGCAACGCGTGGGCAACCAGGATCGCTGAGCCCAGCAAGGCGGCGTAGGCGAGCAGGATTGTACCCATCGGCACTGCGAAGTTGAGCTGCGGCAGGGCGCCGAGCATCATAGGCACGTACCAGGAGACGGCCGAAATCGCACCCGAAACGATGAACACACTGCGATGCGACGAAGGCAAGCCTTCCATGATCGAGCGACCGATCTGCTTCTTCACCCGCGGAAGGATGATGGAGTGGATGAAGCCGCCGTTAACGGTCAGGATGAGCACGATGATCATCTTGGCCCAGACCTTCTGATTACCGAGCTTCGCCGGATCGAAGACGCCGTAATAAGTGAGAAAACCAAGCCCGGTGGCCCAGAGCAGGATCAGGCCCCAGTTGACGACTTTCGAGCCGAACTTGAAGACCTTCCAATGATCTTGCGTAATCTTACCTCTGATCAAAAACCGCAACACAAGAAGATCAAGCACGGTTGCGGCACCAAGGCCAAGTCCCAAACCAATGAAATGCACTATTCTCAAGGCCGACTTGATTGATACTGCCGGATCCTGGGCGAGAGTCTGAATAAGGAGAGTAAATCCCATACTTATGCACCTTTCATTTCATTGGATCACAGCGTTGGAACGCAGGTAGGTCTGAGTGTCAGGATACGGGAAATCGCACCAAGCGCCGAATTCAATCGGCCTCTACAAGTGAGCGAATTAAACGTTCCGACAGTCTGTGATCCCTTTTTGGTGCCCCGTTCCCCGCGGATCGATTTATTAGTAAAGAATGAACAAAGGGCGGCAAGAACGTGACCAAACCGCGTCGATATCGCGATATCGTAATTTATCTATGTCTTATTCTTTGGTGGCGCACGTATAAAGCGAGCAATTCTTCAAACTCAATGCACAAGGCGCGCGCCCAATGTCACAGGAGGTTCATTCTAAAGGAATAGACCCGCCTAAGGATTAGCCCCAAGAGGAGCCGGAGATGACAATAGTTCAGGTTGAAGAACATCGTCATGATCGCGCCAGCTCTCCACTTGAGGGAACAAGATCAGGAAAGTGGTTCCTGCCTGTATTCTGATCCACTGCTCGCAAGGCTCGGCTGCAGCGCCCTTGCGCCCAGGCGGGACTTGAAGAGCGCAGTCGCCGTTTTGCATCTACCGGCTTGAGGCCGACCGAAAGCCGCACTTCCAATCGTACCACGAACATATCGAGGGTGAACGTCCATGAACAATGCATCCGACAACAGCTATTCCGACTGGCTTGAAGCCGAACTGGCCGACACGCTGGACGAGGATTACGAGTTGGAACTCTCCGAGCCAGCGCTTTCCGACGCAATCCGCAAGATCTACCGCAGCGCGCACCCGGCATCGATTCCGCGGCTCGACTATTTTCGTGCGCTACTGTCGCTGCAGGCAGAGCTGATCAAGCTTCAGGATTGGGTGGTCTATAACAAGGAGAAGGTCGTCGTGATCTTCGAGGGTCGCGATTCCGCCGGAAAGGGCGGCGTGATCAAACGCATCACGCAGCGCCTCAATCCGCGCGTCGTCCGTGCCGTCGCTTTGCCCGCCCCTTCCGACCGCGAAAAAACGCAGTGGTACTTCCAGCGCTACGTGCCGCATCTGCCTGCCGGCGGCGAAATCGTTCTCTTCGACCGCTCCTGGTACAATCGCTCGGGTGTCGAGCGGGTCATGGGATTTGCGACCGAGGACCAGGTCGACCAGTTCTTCAACGACGTGCCGGAATTCGAACGCATGCTCGTTCGCTCGGGCATCCGACTTGTCAAATACTGGTTCTCGATCACCGACGAAGAGCAGCAGATGCGCTTCCTCGTGCGTATCCACGACCCGTTGAAGCAGTGGAAGCTCTCGCCGATGGATCTGCAGTCGCGCGTCCGCTGGGAAGGCTATACCAAGGCGAAAGAAGAGACCTTCGCGCGCACCAACATTCCCGAAGCGCCCTGGCATATCGTCGAAGGCAACGACAAGAAGCGGGCACGGCTGAACTGCATCGACCACCTGCTGCGTCAGATCCCCTATGGTGACGTTCCGCACGAGGAGATCACGCTGCCCGATCGCGTCTTCAATCCGGATTACGAGCGCAAGGTGCTGCCGCCGGAGCTTTATGTACCATCGAAGTATTGATTGGGAGACCAGTCCGCGGGCATGGTCGAGGCCGCTGTGCTCGCTTCTCTTACGCGAATTGAGCCCAAACAGCATTTGCTTGGGTTGAGCAGAGACCACACCAAAAGCTTGGGACGGACCGTTGACCACAGTGAAAGGGATTCTGCTAAAAGGAGAGAATGGTACGGTTGGGGGGTCTCGAACCTCCGACCTCAGGTGCCACAAACCTGCGCTCTAACCAACTGAGCTACAACCGCACAAATCGCGTCCGACGCGACGGGGGTCACATACGAGGACTTGGAAATTAATTCAAGCCCTATCTCTCCCCAATATACAAAAAGGCCGGACAAATGGTCCAGCCCCTTCGTGTGTCCTGTCGACGAATCAGGCCGCCTTGAAGGAGGCCATGACCTTTTCAGCTGCTTCTTTCGAAGGCTTGGCAAGCTTTTCGGCAACCTGCTTCGAGGTTTCCTGCATGGTCTTGGCCTGCTCGATCGTCAGCTCGACCTGCTTGCGCAGGAAGGTGGTCTGGAGTTCGACGAGTTCGGCGACCGACTTGACGGCAAGCAGCGCTTCCATGTGCGTTAGCGAGTTTTCAGCGTTCGTGCGCAGGGCGTCGATCGCCTTGTGGCCAATCTCAACGGCGCCGGCCTGGGCCGTTTGAACCGTTGCTTCGAGCGTCTTGCTCGCTTCTTCGCCGGCGCTCTTCACCTTCGCGTAGGCTTCGCGCGACTGCTGCGCGCCCTTTTCAGCGAAGTCGCGGAAGGATTCGGTGAACTTGGAAGGATCAAACGACGACATTGAAAAAACGTCGTCCATCTTTATGTTAGCCATTGGTTTGCGCTCCTTTTGCCTCGGCATGCGTGATGGCCTCGTAGGTTAGATGTCCATTATATAGCGCAGATTTTTGTGCATTGCAACATCTTTGTGCGACGCACAACGCGTTAACCTTTCCAGCCGAAAGCCGGGCCCTGTTCTAGACCCCGTTCCGGCCTATCGTTATTAATAGACTATTAATTTCACGGTGACCGAAGCCAAAGGTTCGATCATGCCCGCAGTGCAGTATCCGTTCATCGACATCGCCGTGCATCCCCGGGTGCGGGACCGCTTTTCGCGTGGCGAAGCGATGGTCCTGCTGTCGGCGGATCTCAGCCGCGCGCTCTGGGCAAATGGCGCCGGCGCCGAACTCTTCGGGCAATCGGCGGTTTACGATCTTCTGGACCAAGGCATAGACGAGGCTGACATCACCTTTCGCCAGTTGGAGGCGACGGCACGACAGCTCGTGAATGCCGGCGACAGCCGCAACTTCGTGATCCGCATTGCCAGGGGCTTCCAACGTGTTCCCGTTCAGGCAACAGTGGAACTAATCCACCTCGCATCCGGGGAGCGCGCCGTTCTTCTGTCGCTTCCGGTTTCGACCAATGCCTTGTCGATAAAGGCGTCTGCGGAACAGATGCTCAGAGGCCTCGACGATCCCGACACGCATATGGCCGTTATCGGGGCCGACGGCGAGATCATTGCCTCCTCTCCCGGCTTTGCGTCGCTAGGTGTCACGCAGCAGACCTCCAAGGCAATGATCACACTTGCCGGCGATCATGCCGACCGCCTTGTGAAGCGCCCTGTTGCCACGGGCAAAGGCTACCTTCCGGCGGCCGTCGGGCGACTGAGTGACGAGCCGGTGCTCAACCTCCTTTTCGCCGTTGAAACCGTGATCGGCCACCTCGACCCAATCGACACGCCGGCGGCGGCAGAACACTTATCCACAGCCGCCGTTAACCATAACGAGCTTGCACAAGCCGCGACCTTCGTCGATGCTATCGATGCCATTGCCGGCATCGAAGACATGGAAGAACCGCCCGAAGAGGGCATCCATGAGAGCGATACAGCCGAAGCGGTGACCGCGGAAGCTGCAGCGATCGCCGAAGAGGCGTTGGAGGCCGAGCCGGCCGCTGCAGAGATCAGCCAGGAAAGCGAACCGCTGCCGGCCGCGATGGAAGAGGCCGTTGAGCAGTCCTTGCCTATTGAAGAACCAACGGCAATCGAGATGACGGCGGAAGGCCTGACGGATGCACCCGCCGCCGCCCTCGACGATGAAGCCGTGGCAGTCGAAGAGACACCGGCGGAAGCACCAGTGCCTGAAAACGTAGATGCAGCCGGTCAGTATACCGACGTCGTCAATGAGACCGAGCAGTCGGAGCCGGAGACGACCGCCAAGGCAGGCGCCTTCGTTTTCAATCCGAATAGTCGCGCGACCCGCTTCGTCTGGAAGATCGACGCGGCAGGACGGTTCAGCGAAGTGTCGAGCGAATTTGCAGAAGCGGTCGGTCCGCATGCGGCTGATATCATCGGCACGCCGTTCAGCGATATTTCGGCACTCTTCAACCTCGATCCGGAAGGCAAGATCAGCGAAGCCCTGGCGCGGCGCGACACCTGGTCGGGCAAGACGATCAACTGGCCGATCGAAGGGACGAGCCTCGCCGTACCGGTCGATCTCGCGGCCCTGCCCACTTACACCCGGAGCCGGGAATTCGACGGTTTTCGCGGCTTTGGTGTCGTGCGCCTATCCGACGCCGCCGAAGATCCTCTGGCGCTCGGCCTGACGCTTGGCCCGAATGGCATCATCAATGACGCGGCTGCACTCGACCAACCGATCGAAGCCTCTGAAGAGGCGTCGTTGTCGGCGCTGGCCGATGAAGTGGCGACTAGCGAGCCGACGGCGGCGGAAACGGTGGCCCCCGCTTCCGAGCGGACTGCTGAAGAGGCCGCAACCACCACCGACGCCGACATTGAGACGACGGCCGAGCCGACAAAGCCGCAGCCAGCTGCGGAGCCTCCGGCCTTACGGATCGTCGTAAATCCGAGCCGCCGCCTGACGGACAAGATCGTGCAATTGCACGGCGCCGGCCCGCAGCTGACCTCAGCCGAGCAGGCAAATTTCCGCGAGATCGCCAAGCGTCTCGAAGCCTTCGGCGTCCGCGAGTCGGAACCGCGCGACGACGAGCATGCGGTGAGTGAAACCGAAGAACGCGACATCCCGGCAGCAGAAACACCGACGATCGGCATACACGCTGACGAATCGTCCACATTCGAGGACGATAGTGTCGGTACCTCGCCTGAAGAGAAAAAGGCTGACGACGTACAGGCTGCAGCCGACGGACCCGAGACGGCCGACGAGATCGACGACGACGTGACCGAAGGGCTGGAGGAAACGGTCAGCCAAATGGACATGCTGGCGAGCTTCATTCCGCCGCGCGCAAAGATGGGCGCCGGGCTATCTGCCGCTGCTATCGACCAGTTGCCTGTCGCTGTCCTCGTGCATGCTGGCGACCAATTAATCCATGCCAACCCGGAATTCATGCGACTGACCGGCTACAAGACGCTGGAAGCGCTGAGCGAGGTCGGTGGCATTGATGCGTTGCTGCAGCGCTCGGAGCTCGAAGAGGGCGCCGGCCGCGCCGGCTCGATGATGCTTGTAACGGTCGATGATAGTCTCGTTCCAGTCACGGCACGGCTGCAGTCCATCCGCTGGGAAGAAGCCAGCGCCTTGATGCTCGCCCTGATGCCAGCAGCAAGTGACGCGGCGGTTCCCGCCCGCCCTGCACCGCCGACGGAGCCCCGCTCCTTCGACAGGATGCTGGAGAAGGTCGCCAAGCCGCAGGTGGAAGTAGAAGAGCTGCGGTCGATCCTGGAAACGGCAACCGACGGCGTCGTTGTAATCGGCGCCGAAGGCGACATCCGCTCGATGAACCGCTCGGCGAGTGCACTGTTCAACTACGACGAAGACGAGACCCGTGGGAAACCCTTCGTCATGCTCTTTGCGCATGAAAGCCAGAAGGCTGTGCTCGACTACCTCGGTGGCTTGTCGGATCACGGTGTCGCAAGTGTGCTCAACGATGGCCGGGAAGTCATCGGCCGCGAGGCCGGCGGCGGCTTCGTGCCGCTCTTCATGACGATGGGGCGTCTCACCTCCTCCAGCGGCTATTGCGCGGTCATTCGCGACATCACCCAGTGGAAACGCACGGAGGACGAACTGCGCAGCGCCAAGAGTGCAGCGGAGACCGCCAACGAACACAAGACCGATTTCCTCGCACGGGTCAGCCACGAGATCCGCACGCCGCTCAACGCGATCATTGGTTTCTCCGACATGATGGCAACCGAGCGTTTCGGGCCAATCGGTCATCCGCGCTATGTCGAATATGCCAACGACATCGGCAGGTCCGGCCGCCATGTCCTTGATATCGTCAATGATCTGCTCGACATCTCGAAGATCGAGGCCGGCGAAATGGACCTGGATTTCAGTGCCATTGATCTTAACGAGGCCGTTTCCGAGGCAGTAGCGCTGCTCCAGCCGCAGGCCAACAGCCAGCGCGTGATCATTCGCACTGCCCTCTCCCAAGCCGTGCCTGATGTCGTTGCCGACCTTCGTTCGATCAAGCAGATCGCGCTTAACATCCTCTCCAACTCGATACGGTTCACACCGGCGGGCGGACAGATTGTCGTTTCCACGTCCTACGAGGCAAACGGCAGCGTCGTCTTACGGGTGCGCGATACCGGCGTCGGCATGACCCGGAGCGAGCTCGACCAAGCCATGAAGCCGTTCCGCCAGGTTTCCGCGCAGTCGCGCCACCGTGGCGACGGCACGGGGCTCGGCCTGCCGCTGACCAAAGCGATGGTCGACGCGAACCGGGCGATTTTCGCGATCAGCTCGGCACCCAACGAAGGCACGCTGGTCGAGATCGCCTTCCCGTCGCAGCGGGTCCTGGCAGGCTGAACGAAAAAAGGCAGCCAAAAGGCTGCCTGAGAGTTCGGGTGCTGATCAACAAGGGCTTAGTCAGTCCAACATCATGTTTGGGAGCCAAAAGCTCCGGCTGCTTCGTTCATGTGCAACCCCAAGTTAAATTCACTTTTGACCAACGTTTCTTAACGAAAGGTTACCGCGACCTTCAATCTCTCAAAGGTGAAAGCTTGTAATCTGCCCGTTACCGTCCTTGATCAGACACGCAACTCCTCAAGTCCCGCAAACAGATCCAGTGCCTCCGGGTTGGCAAGCGCTTCCTTGTTCTTGACCGGCCGGCCGTGGACCACCTCGCGAACCGCAAGCTCGACAATCTTCCCTGACTTGGTGCGGGGAATATCGCTAACGGCGATGATCTTTGCGGGTACGTGGCGTGGCGAGGCGCCCGTGCGAATGCGGTTCTTGATTGCCTTCACCAACTCGTCGGTCAGGGATGCGCCGGGCGCCAGACGCACGAAGAGGACCACGCGGACATCGTCATCCCATTCCTGGCCGATGCAGAGCGCCTCCGCGACTTCGTCCATCTGTTCGACTTGGTTGTAGATCTCGGCGGTACCGATGCGGACGCCACCAGGATTGAGCGTCGCATCAGACCGCCCGTGAATGATGATACCTTCATGCTCGGTCCATTCTGCGAAGTCGCCGTGGCACCACACATTGTCGAAACGCTCGAAGTAGGCTGCCCTGT
>Ga0123342_1003901_pt1 | contig 23401 bp, 16 predicted proteins | sample Turbeawhitnodule_FD_89960 | JGI IMG/M metagenome (GOLD analysis project Ga0123342, IMG submission 89960) | Root nodule microbial communities of legume samples collected from Mexico - Turtle bean Mexico white nodule | ecosystem: Host-associated > Plants > Roots > Nodule | place: Mexico: Nepantla... | reverse complement strand
TATCGGGCCGCTATCGGACCACCCAAAATATATAGTCCCACGCACGAGTTGGCAGTCTCGGCGTGAGGGGGGTGTGTTGGAGATCCCACATTGACTAGAGATTAGAGCCTTTCATTGTATATAAGTGGGTGCAAACCTCAACCTCATGAGCCGGTTTTATGGGGTTGAGTTAGGCTTAAAGTCCACTTCATAATATGGTATCAGAGCCATTTCGAGCCTATCCTAGCAAGTATTTGTGTTGGGCCTATCGTGCCACCCGCTATCGGGCTGCTATCGGACCACCCAAAATATATAGTCCCACGCACGAGTTGGCAGTCTCGGCGTGAGGGGGGGTGTTGGAGATCCCACATTGACTAGAGATTAGAGCCTTTCATTGTATATAAGTGGGTGCAAACCTCAACCTCATGAGTCGGTTTTATGGGGTTGAGTTAGGCTTAAAGTCCACTTCGTAATAATTATCGTAATAGCCTTAACTATCTGGCTCATATTAGAAGACGATTGGGGTGGGTGGGGTAGGAGATATAAGAGTCATTTTATAAGAGATAAGAGAAATGTTTAGAAACTATCTAAAAATTCTCAAGAAACTACATGAACTTGTTAACTACACAACACACAACCTCCTCTTATATAAAAAATGTAACATCCTCTCTGTTAAAGTTATATTAACTAATACACATACATAACTCATCACACAGAGACACATACACATGCACACATGTACTTGTTGTGTAGACATCAACTTTAACTCTTTGGAGTATGAAAACACTACTTTTTGCTAACCACAATCTATAAGAATGTTATTGGTTTATAGCCAATCCATCTCCAAGATCACATCCAACTCTTGTGGAGGTAAACAAATTAAATTTATTTAAGTGTATCCCTTTATCAAAACAGGACACTCTAAGTAGACAAAAGAAGTTGACACCTTCCCATATACTTGTGTTGAAACCAGAAGCTCAAATTGTAACTCTTCATTGACATACCTATTTCATCAATACACACACTTGACAAAAAATAGTGTGTCAATTGTTGAACAAGGTGTTTTGGTGGTTTTCAAATCTGGACTGAAGACTTGAAGGATCTACTGTGTGTAGTTAGATAGATTTTGAATTGTTAATTTACACCTAGTTATGATCCAAAATCATGTGATTCTAAATCTCTTTTGAAAGTTTTGTTCTCTAAAATATGTGTTAATTTTAGTTAGTTGTTTTGTGTTTTAAATCAATTGAAAAAGTTTATGTTCAAAGTCTGGTGACTACAACAAGTTTTTCAACCAGTTGATTTATTGTAACAACCGATTGAATTACACTTAGAGGTTATTTGGAATGAGGGATGACATAGTGGATTTGTGAGGATGATTTATTGAAATTTGGAATGATGTGATAGTTAGGAGAAAATTTAGAAATTATTTAAAAAATGTAAAATGTAAGTTTACAAATTTACCCTTGTTATTAAAAGATATTTTAATAATGAGTTATGGTATATTTTGTTGTGTATGTTTAAGTTAATTATTTTTTTCTAATATATAATATTAATAATTACTCTTATTTTACAATAAAAAATAATTTTATATTAAATTCAAACAAATTTATTAAATATATTAAAATTTATGAAAATAATATTTATTATTATATACATTTTTTATTTTATATAACTATATATTTTTTTCTATATTATAATTTTATTTTATTATTCTTATTATTTATAATTATATGTTTTTATTAATAGTATAAGTAAATATTTTTGAAATTATTAAATAAATTTATCTAACTTTGTATATTGAATATTGTATATATATAATTATATTAATAATTATAATAGTAATAAAATAATTAATATTATTAATATTTTAAAGGTATTAACGTAAAATACTATTATCCTACGTGGACATTCTGTCTAATCTTTGCATATGTGAGAGGAAAGAAAAATGCATCTAACCCCACCTTCAAACATGCTGATTCAAACACAACATTAGTGTTTTTAAAAGGATTTAAAAATTGATTTGTTTTCTTTTGTCTTTTCTGTAAATAAAAAATAGTCGGTTATTTCAATAATTTGAACTGGATATTTTATGTGCAATCTTTACTAGAAAAAGAAATTAATGAGTTTGTTTTGAAAACCAATCAAGTGCTTTTAACATAATTATGTTATGTTTTTCAAACTATTTTTAAATGCTTTTAAGTGATTTCAATTAATGATCAAATAGTCTTAACCACTTTTTAAAGTCTATATAATAGCTTGTTAATGATCATTTCAAAAAAACAAGAAGAGAGTTTTAATAAAAATGTTTTCAAGAGAGATCAAAGAGCTTTTAATATTTTTTTGAGTCTTGGATCATTGTTTTTGTGTGAAGTAGGAATATTACAAATGTCCAATATTGCAACCTCAAGTTAATTAAGATAACATTGTTACAATGTTCCTACCTCTAGTTCATTGAGATAACATCCCTAGGATACCGCATCCAAAGTATTGTTCATTTTGAAGCTTAGAACTTCATCATGATTTTGTTCTTAAAGACACCTCTATTACGAAGTGGACTTTAAGCCTAACTCAACCCCATAAAACCGGCTCAATGGGGTGAGGTTTGCACCCACTTATATACGATGAGATCATATGAAAAATATAACCGATTCTTTCCTTTGTTTGGGCTCCTGGCCCGTCGGAAGTTTCGTGTTTAATACCGATATTTTAGCAACAACTCCAATAAATCTTAGTGTAGTGTTAGGTGTACTGGTTTTTTTTGGAAAGGGAGTGTATGAAAGGCTCTCATCTCTAGTCGATGTGGGATCTCCAACACACCCCCCTCACGCCGAGAGTGATAGATAGAAGCTCGTGCGTGGGACTATATATTTTGGGTGGTCCGATAGCGACCCGATAGCGGATGGCACGATAGGCCCAACAAATACTCGCTAGGATAGGCTCGAAATGGCTCTGATACCATGTTACGAAAGAGTGGACTTAAATGAAGTAATTGTATTGATTTCCTCCTGGGGAGAAGGAAGAGAAAGGCCAGGAGGGGGGTCATGTATATCTTTTCATGGAGATCACCATAAAGATTATTGACATCAAGTTTCATGTATATCTCTTCATGGAGATCACCATAAAGATTATTGACATCAAGTTGTTTTAAAATCCAATTTTTGGTAGTCTAAGAAATCAAGTCCTTCAAGTTGGGTAAACCCTTTGGCAACAACTCTAGCTTTGTGGCGCTCAACAGTGCCATCAGAATGGTATTTAATTTTATATAGTCAATAGAGAATGTATTTAAAGTGTTATGGACCTCGACTCCTAAACAATGTGAGACTATTGACGGTATAGAATAAATATAAAAAATTTATTTTAAAAAAAAACAATCAATTTTTTTTTAATTTATGATTTTTTTTCTAGTTTTTAATCACGTAACAATCTCTGAAATGGTATAAACTTTTGAATCCAAACAATTGTTCCCTTTACCTGTCTTAATCTCACAATTTATGTTATTATAACTGCCCTACATTCAATCCTACCGTTCATCAATGGCTTTCTATTATAATCCATATTTATTGTTCTGATTTATAAAGGTACTGATTAACACATGTAAGATACATATCTTCAAATAAACTGAGTTAGATCTCTTAACATGTATTTTTCTAATGCTGTAAAGCAACTTATATAACATTTACTTTTCTGTAATATTGTCATCAGTGAAGATAAATATAAGTATATTATTATTTTTTATGAACCGTCATTATTTGAAAGTGAAGGATTAACATAAGAAGCAGTGATGATAAGAAAGAAGAAAGAAATCAAAAGAAGAAGAATCTTGGGCAATAGCTATAAGTAGAAGGTAACACGTGTTGATCATTGGGAAGTTATAAGCTAACAATGAAACAAGTGTCGTGCATGCTGCATTCGCGTGGCATGGAGCAGTGCATGGCTTCTTCCACCAAATTAGGATCATAAACTCATCAACGCGACATCCTTTTGCTTCGTCTCTTTCATCGCCTACGGCAGCGCTTCATCATTTTGAACCAAAACTTCTACTTCTTTCTCTTCTTCTATCTTCTTACACCATTTTCTCTTTTCTTTGCCCCCTTTAACTTCTCCCCTCTTCTTCACCACCATTCTAGTAAGTGCCTATCACTTGCCTAATATATCACCTTCTCTCTTATGTAAACAATTAATGACCACCCAACTTATACAGTTTAATGTGTTAGTTTTACTTCTGTAATAAGTATTTGCATTATAGAAGTACCTTAAGAACAATAGATAAGCTTAATTGTTGTTCTTATTGTTATGATCATTGTCAGGGATGTGATGTTGTGAGTGAGACATGTTTATGTAACATATTTGTTTAATGTTGTTTCGATAGGAAGTGAATAAACAAGAAGAAGATGTCGGGTGTGTCTCTAGCAATGTCTCGTCCACCAGCATCAATGGGAGAACAGAAGGTGCCTTCAGCAGGCACAAAATCTAAACGACAATCAGAAGAGACAGGACTTGGTAGCATGATGGGTTCACTACGCATGATAGAGCTTCAGCTTGTGGCCTTTATTTTGGTGTTCTCAGCAAGTGTCCTTGTCCCAGTCCTTGACCTGGCTTTCCCTGTACTTGCCTCTTCTTACATCTTGGCACTCTCACGTTTTGCCTTTCCATCAAATTCATCATCATCAGGTCCATCTGGGTCGGGGACTGAGATCTTCAAAGGGAGCAGAATGTTCCGAATGTATGTGGTTTTGGGAACCACTACGGGGTTGTTCTTGCCACTGGCTTATGTGCTTGGAGGGTTTGCAAGAGGGGATGAACATGCTGTGCGTTCGGCCACACCGCACTTGTTCTTGTTAGCCTTCCAAATATTGACTGAGAACATCATTAGTGGGTTGTCTTTGTTTTCACCACCTGTGAGGGCCATGGTGCCCGTGATCTACACAGTCCGGAGGATCTTTGTGGATATTGATTGGATTAATGATGTCTGGCTCAACAAGACTTTGCCTATCAATGCCAACTTTCAGGTATTTTTCTTGCATCAAATTATGATAATTGGCCTTCTAACTTGGCTAGATTTTGAAACATGAAGGAAATAGTTAAATGAAATATGAGTTTAATCAGAAACGGTCTTTGAGATGACTTTAAAGGTGTTCATTGCCAAAAGTCATCAAACTTCCTATGCATCTGGTGATTTATGATTGATTTTTTAGACTGGTAGTGCATTTTGATTAAATTTGTAAAATATATGCACAATATTTCATTTTTGTGTAGAGATTAAAACATAACCATGAGCATTAAAATTAATGCTCATATAGAGATTAGCACTTGAAATGAGGGCAATAGTTAAACTTTTATTTGCTATCAGACTCACCTCAATTATCTTTATCCAAATTGAAAAGTTGTGTATAAGAGCGGGTTCCTTTTCAAGTTCTTCATTTTTCAGAATTGAGACAGATAGTTACTTCAAACCACTTGAAACTGACTGACCCATACAGTGCCAGTTATTAAAAAATTAACTGAACCACTTTCTAAAACCAGTCCAATTGGGATAATACATAATAAAAAAGTGTTGCTCCTTTTGGGTGGTGATTTGGTTTCTATGATTCATTTTTTCATAATGTTATATCATTGCTACTAGAACTTATGTCTCGTGTCATGTATATATGTAAATATGTGTGTGTGAAATGAATGACTTTGGAGTGTTGTAATGCATGCAGGACTTGGCATGGGATTGGTTCGGGAAGTTTCTGGCAGTGGCCAATCTGGCTTATTTCTCTATCAATCTATTCACGTTCTTGATTCCTTGCTTCCTTCCAAGAGCTTTTGAGAGGTATTTCCAAGATAAGGGAGAGATCTTCTCGAAGTCAGCAGAGGACAAGCGATCTGTGGTTCTCAACAAATCCCAATTACCGGAAAAGAAGACAGATTAAGAGCTAGCTATACCCAATTTCACTTCACTTGCAATTTTCAACACTTCAGCATATTTTGTTTCTTAGAAAATGGTTATGACTGTTATTTTGTTCCTGCGTTAGATTAAGAAATTATGTGGTTTTTTGATAAATTTTATGTATCATACATGTTGATCCTAGTTTGGAGATTTTCTTAGACTCTTCTCCGCTTTTGTTCAATAATAACAATAGCCATCTTAAAATATCAATTTTGAATGACATCTATCTTTCTGTGATACACATTAGAGTCATGGAAAAAACGCATTTAATACTTGTTTTTGTTGGCTGAAATGCAGCAGATTCTAGGCAGAAAAGAGCACAACTATCCTGTGTGTTGGTTAGAAAAATGGAAGTCTATAGGCTCAAAAGAGTGAGACCTTGATTACTTATATAGTTTTACTTGGCTGTTAAGGAATACCAGAGATGAATCCTTTGCCCACAAAACAGCTCTTAGTTCTTTTCTTCTGTTATTTGTTTACGCATATTTAGTGTCAGTGCGCTTGTTCGAACCAAACCTCCAAGTAATCCATATGTTTACATGAACTTCCACCTAATTTTTTTAAAGAGTAAAAACATTAAATCAATCAATATTTTGTAAGTATAAAAATTAGTTTATACAAAAATTAAAAATAATGAAATAAAAAGGCTATGAAATCTTATCTACAGTATACATTTGGTTCTACTGTCATGTCAAATATTGTTGGAATGCACTAACTACAGGTAGGATTAACTGTACTTTGATATCTAAACTATACATTTGAAATCTGAGCCAAGAAGCCAAAAAGAGCTACTTGAGAACAATCTCACGAAGAAAAATACAAAAATAATTTTCAATTATCAATATCTCAAGTATTAAAAAAATTCTTAGTTAAGGTAATTATCCAACAAAAATTATAAAATTTCTCCATTTGTACAATCTTGTATTTTTTTATGTAAGAAAAAAAAATAAAAGGTTAACTCCGAATTGAAATGGTTTCAGTGATAAAGAGAGAATGTACTAGTCTTTAACTTGGCAAGCTAATCACTGACAGCACAAAAGTTGTCTTCAGTAAGTATGAGATGGGAAAAGTTGGTAGTTTGAGCTGAGGGAAGAACGAATTTCGGAGATCAACACGGGTGGATAGAGAATGTCAGGAATGCAGTTTGTGGTTGAGAAGATCAAGACAAACAATTCTTTTATAGGTTGGTTAAGTATTTCCACGTGCTATAAAACCATGTCATCACAGATTATGCCTCCAAACCCTGCCTAGGCTAACCAACTAGAATATCCTTCTTTAATGAGACTTGGCCAAGGAGATGGGTAAATGATAGGAACTGTGCCTCAAAATGGGATAAGACATCTTGAAAGAAAGAAAGTAGAACTTGGAGTACTAGTTCGTGGAGTGTGATGTGTGCATTTTTTGTTATAAGGAATGGTGTTACGTATCAGTGAACCCTGCACAGTCTCGGATTTATGCACATACTACTAACGCATCCAAGAGGAATGCGTTTTATTCATTAAAATAGACAATTCACTATTCATAAACGGTTACTTTCATTTTGCATTTATCACCAACTTTTCCCAAAACAAACAGATAATTCCAGATGACACAAATTTATCGTTATCAAAATAACTCCTGCAGACAACAATGGAATGGCAACTTCCAAATGTTAATCTTTCGAGTTATCAAGTCCATTAAATAAGACGCTCAAACTGAGTTGGTGCATATACATTCGTTAACTAGAGCTTTTCTTTCACCTTGCCCCCACTTTGCTATTAAACTTCATATCAACTCAACTACAGAAACAAAATCTCGTTTTGCACTATCCGTAGCATTGAACATTAAATCTCCCCCTCAAACCATAAATGTTATAGACCAGTCTTCTGCAACACGGACATAAGGTTTGCGCACAGTCACAACAGCTGGTGCGCGTGCCCTTAGAAACCAGAGGGGGCCAAGTTCAATATCGATCTTTTGATTTGATGGTTCAATGAGTGCATTTTTTGAGCCAGGAGCTTGTCCCAGCAGGATAATCCTCTCAACGAAAGCATCTGATGGATAACGCCTATTGCTACCTGAAGCAGGTGCCAGGTCTATAGAAGTAAGTTTCCCATTCGAGAAAATAAAACGTCTATGGATATAGGCCCCTTGCAGAAAATTAAAGCTGCTGCCATCATCAATGTAGAGTTCACCTTCAGCTTCTTGGGAACTATTCAGAGCTATAACCTGTCAATAAAAAAGTCATAAAAATTATCAAGTAAATTACTTGTCTACTTTCGATTACTGCCCATAGTTATCCTGACAGCCACAGCATTTCCCAACTTACTGTCTCAACCTCATGTCCGCCATTTTTTTGGTTAGAATGAAAACAAATAAGCAATCAAGATACTCAAATAAGTCCAGATCCACAAGCATTTTATACACATGTTAGTGGACAAATGAGATTCAGATCTTTTTTTGGATTTTATTTATACACAACCAGACATGCAAGTACTCTTCCAAATGCATAAAGTCATTCAGATTTTTGATGGCGTTATACACATCCTCATATAGAATAAAATACACAAAAACACAAGTGCACACGTACCCATTCAACATCGTTATTCAAATCACAGATAAGTGGGCAAAATGAATATTAAAATGCATTATATTTGCTTAAGATGTGCCTCAATGTTCAAAGATGGCCAAGTAGATGGCCTGATGCCAAGTAGCATGAGGGCCTGACCAGCATTAGGGGTGTCAAAGTGAGTCAACCTGGCTTACACATTTTGGCTCACCACGAAATGAGTTGAAAATAAGTCAACTTAATGGACTCACTTTTTCGTGAGCCAAAATTTTTGTAAATCGTCTCGCCTGTGTATAGCAACTTATTTCACTAAACATTAACCAAAGTGATATCATAAAAATAGTAAGTAAAATCAAAATGTTAACTAATATAATTGGACAAACAAATAAATTAAGCATCCAAACCATTTAAATACTATTGAATACAATTCTAGTTTTAAAGAAACAAAAGTGTCAGCCAACATAAAAGTGGTAAATAATAATGATGAAAAAATTTACAAAAAAGGTTGTTGGTGGGTTATGAGTCAACCCACCTTCAATCTAGCTCGAACTTGTTTATCCTGCGGGTTAAGTGAGCCGGTTCAATTTGACCTACATTTAAAAAAACTATATTTTTTTCAACCCAACCCAACTAGAACCCGTGGAGAACGGAGCTGGTTCACAAGTTTGAATCCATTTTGACACCCCTAACTAGCATAAACTTTATTGTGATCTACGTATATGTATGACAGCAAAGGGCTTTGAATAGAAAGACAATAAACCAAGACCTAGTAAATAACAGAATAGGCAAGAATTATGTCCAATGAGACACAACTGGCAATAAGCATATTCACAAAAGAATTACGGTAAATCAACATGAATACATACCAGAGTGTAGGGATCATTAGCCATCTGAGTGGAACTTCTCCGAAACCGGTCTTTCCTTGCAATAATGGTCCCAGCTCTCTGAAAAGCTGGAATGCTCTCCTCAGTAACCTCCAACTTGTGTTTCACCCTTCCCTTGTACGCAGTTCCAGTTCTTAGGTCATACCAAGATTCTTTTCCAGGCAAATAGACAGAGGCATGCTTAGCTCGCTGTCAGCAACAAACCATTCTCAAACTTAAGTAAAAGATCACAAAAATAGAAGGAAATGATTTGCAAAGGAAAACATATATGTATATGGAAATTGATTAAATCACCTCAGTACAGATCCCTTGCACTAACAGGCTGTTCCCAACCATGAAAGCTTCGTCATTGCTAAAAGTAGCTTCATCAGATGGGAATTCCATCCAGAGTGGACGAACCACAGGAACACCGGTAGTGTTAGCTTCCCTGAATAATGTGTAGAAGTACGGGAGAAGTGCATAACGAACATGTATAGCATCTTTAATCAATTCTGTATTTCGTTCTCTGCAATATCATAAAGATAATCAATTTACAATGTTGACAAACAGATACCTACACAATTCAGGCCAAATGATAGTCAAGGTGCACAATAGATACTTATAGTGCATATACATCAAATTCAATTTTATAAATCCAAACATTAATGCCACTTATTAACCACGTGCATGTGGGGGAGAGATGTAGCCACATGAAAGTTATTTGTTGATTTCAGTAATCATGTGTCTCTGTGATACGAATTAGCAATTACAATACAGCTCTACATTTACATCTAAGATTTGCATGATATTTCTGTGGGTTCATCCCTTGATAGATATTAGTCTGGTTTTTAATATACATCCTTCTCTTGCCAAAAATGTTTCACTGGACAATCCACTCTTAAACAAAGAAATGAACAGTAAAAGAATTACTTGTAAATTGTCCAGCGGAAAGGAGTACCCAAAAAACCTGTAATATATTAACTTTGGGACAAAGAAATCTTGAAGTAAAGCAGTCGTACCCAAACAACCATGGTTCTCGTCTTTTCGTGTCATGATGGGCATGGGCCCTAAAGAACGGATAGTAAGCTCCTAGCTGATACCAACGAACCAATAATTCAGGTTCAGGATTCCCAAAAAATCCACCAACATCAGCACCTGCATAATGTATATGAGATAAGAATAAGATATATGAACAAAAGAGAGGAATTTTTCAAACTCGTGCAAATAAATATATTGACTGGCTATGAATATGCAAAGAAAAGAATCATGAAATAAAAATACATTGTGAGAAGGACAATACCCACCAGAGAATGACACCCCAGTAAGACCAAGGGTCAAAACCATAGGAATAGAAACTCTCAGGTGATCCCAGTCGGCAGTGTTATCCCCAGTCCAAACTGCTCCATACCTTTGACTTCCAGCAAATAATGCTCTTGACAAAACAAATGGCCTGTCATTCCCATCACCACGCTTCACTAGACCATCAGCTGTCGCCATGTGGAAGTAATATCCATAGGCATTATGCAACTCTCGATGTTCCACGCCCCCATAGTGTAAAATATCTCTAGGCATTGTCACCTAAATACAATGCGTGTAATCATATCTTCAGTTTCACTATCTCTAGGTGAGCATTGGAAATTTAAAAAAGAAATCTTGAAGGGGCATAATAGCACAATGAACTTGTGGATTACATGGAACCCATACATCCTGACTCTGCTTCCGTGACAAAAAAACTTAAATGCATATAAATAGACATCATGAGAAATGAGGATTCATAAGTACGGACATAGTATAAAAGCATCGAGAAATAAGATTATTATACAATTCCAGCACACTAACAGGATCTCCAACAAGTTTGGCCAGCTCTTCCCTCTTTTCTTTCAGAACTATTAATCAATGTTGGTTTGGTTTCACTCGGACTCAGCAAATTTTAGAATCTCCCTCATATCATGAGATTATACAGTGGTAAAATCTTATCTTAGTTGAGGAATTTTTATTTTTATTCATCATACTCTCCTTCTCCTCTTTCTCCCTAAGTGAACTTTTATAGCCAACCTATCATTGAGCACCACAAAACACTAAAGAATATTAATCATGATGGTGTGACTGATAAGTTGGCTGATCATGATATTAACCTCTACTAATCTACATATACGTTTTTTCTTGTGTTAGACTTTATTTGTTAAAGCTATAATATTTATTTTATAAAAACTAATCCAAAATTGTGAGGCCTCATTATTAGAAGTCAATATTGTGCTAAATTATTTCAAACCTTGCATCATTTTAGAAGCTCATAAGATCATAATGCTGCTCATTCATAATTATAATGTAAATAGATGGTGAAAGGGAATTCCTTCAAGCACACAATTTCAATTCAGCCTCGAAAAACTTTCAAATGCTCATTCCAACTTCCCTATCATAACCCTAAACAAGGGAAAAAAGAGAAATGAATTGGCATACCTCTGGACCATTGAAAACAGAAGGTTCATTCATGTCATTCCATATGTAGAGCGAAGGCGTAGAACCAACATAATTCTGGTATGAGAACTTATCAGCCCACCAGGACCTAATTTCCGGGTTCAAAGTATCAGGATACGACGAGGAACCCGGCCAGCACCATCCATCAAAGTCATTGCCACTGGAATCCTTAACATAATACCCCTTCTTCGACGCCTCTTTGTGCAAAAAAAAATCATCATCCCGCTTAATGTGAGGATCAACAATGGTCACCATGCGTCTCCCTTTATCAGCCAACTTCTTCTGCATCTCCTCAGGGTGCGGGAAAAGAGCCCTATCCCAAGTGAAATACCTCTTCCCATTAGTGTGCTCAATGTCAAGCCACAAAACATCATAAGGAATATCCAACTCATCAAACTTAGAATCCACATGCTCCACATCCTCCTCATCACGGTAATTCCACCGGCACTGATGATAGGCAATTGAAAACATCTGGGGCATCGCCGGAGTTCCGGTGACCGCCGTGTACTGTTGCAAAACATCCTTAGGGCCTGGACCAATGAAAAAGAAGGTGTCCACAACACCAGCTTCACTCATCCAAAGCGTGTCAATTCGGTGAGAAGGAAGCGCGATATGAGACTCAGCAGCAGCTTCCCAGCCAGGGGCAAGAACGTCGATTTGCATCTCCGCAGCGTTGAGCCAGAAAAACCCAGAACTACCCTTGGTTTTGCCGTGAGAAACCATGAAGGGGATTGAACCGTAGAGGCCGAAAGGGGAATCGTGGATGTACTCAAAGACATCGAGGTTGAAGAGACGGTAGGGTTCCGATTCTTCGACGTTTGGGCCTCTGGTGGGCCTCAGGGCGAGAGTGGTAGCGCGTTCAGGGATGCCATATACGAAATCGGCGCCATAGAAAGATACGTCGAAGGAGATTGATTGGGGACCGTAGGGTCTACGGTCGGTGTGGGAGCGGAAGGTTTCTTCCCAGTTGTCGTCTTCGGATTTTTCTTTCAGTTGCTCGAAGTCGAAGAGGCCGTGGGAATTGAGGGAGATGACGCGTTCACCGGAGTTATCGTCGCGGACGAAGAGTTCGAAGGGATCGTGGCGAAGGACAGCGGAGTGGCCGTCGGAGAGGTAGACAGAGGAGGCGAGGCCGTTATCCTCCTCCGAGAGGCGTGGGAGCCAGAGCTTGGAGGAGGCGAATTCCGGAACGACGACGTCAGGGACCTCGAAGCGTTTCTTGGGAGGGGAGAGGGAGGCGTCTTCATCGATCTTGAGACGTAGGATGCCGTGTTGGTGGACGGAGAGAGTGAGGATCAAGGGTTTGGCTTGGGGTTGGGATTTGGAGGTGAGTTTGGCGGTGAGGTCGCCGTCGGAGATGGTGACGTCGGTGGCAACGAGGGAGGAGGAGCCGGGGATGCGGGATCGGGCTCGCTTACAGAAAGGGGTTTGGTGGCAGGTACGGAATTCCTCTTTCTTCCATGAGAGAACGAAGGTGAAGTGGGAGCAGAGAAAGAGAAAGAGGAGAAAGAGGAAACGCAGCGTTTTGATCCTCATCTTCTCAGTGTTAAGAGTGAGTGAGTTAGTTGATGCAGAAATGGTTAATAGTTGTGGCAATTTTCTTTAGCAGAGAATCGGCATGTCCTTCACGCTTCCTCACTTTGATCGCTTGACTTTTTTGGTTAATCTTTTGAAGATGAGTTATTCTGTAAGATTACTGTAGCTCATCAAATTCTTATACAGCATTCAGAGTTTTGCATCAAATGCTTTCTTTTTCTGAAACTAGTTCGATTTTATTTTGAAATTCTTAAAATGAAAAAAAAAAAAATTTCGAAATAGGTAAATGGCGAAATCATTAGAGATTTAGTTAAGACAAAACTGTCATAAAAAAATTAGAAATCATATACATAGAATATATATATACAATTTTAATATTAAAATATATTTTAACATATTAAATTTAGAAAAAAAAACAAAAATAAAAATAAATCATATGTGAAATACGATTCAGTTAGAAATTTGAAATACATTATAATATATAAGTTATATAATAAATACGTTTTAAATATTTTAATATATACTAATTTTAATATATCAATGGTAAATACAAGTTCAAAGTAAATTCACGTATATGAGTTTCACTTGAACTCGTATGTGCTTTTCTTCATTTGTTTTAGCTTTTTTCTTCATGTGCAATCCTTCACGATATAATTTGGTTCACATGAGAATCTTGGCTGGATTTGTAGGGAATTACTTTATTGCATAGTTGAGTCAAAGACTCCATCATGCTTTATTTGAAAGTTTGGTGATTTGGCAGAGATTCTCAATAATGTTTCCTATTCACTCGTGAAAGCATGACACCGTGAATATGTTGCTTGAATGTCTTACATTGCATTCAAATGCATATAAATTGATGTGTTATTTCACATAAGCATTCCACCATTTCCTTCATTGTTGTTTCCTTTATGTGATTAAAGAGATCAAGAGTTTAACTTGTGCCTTATACTATTGTCTGGGCGTCCATATCATCAAGTAAGAATTAAATTTATTTTGTCAACTTAGAAGTCTCAGTATTTAAGAAATTTAGAACTTTCATATTTTTTATTCTTTCAGCTACCAGTGGCAGTCAATGCACGACTACCATATGATATGTCCCTTTTGTAGTTGCAACATAAACATGTGACGAAGGCTTTATGGGAGGGAAACGAAAGACTAATTAGGCCTAGACAACATTCCATCTGGGTTCTCAAACATTTCGAAAGACTTGATGACCGAGTTCAAAATTTAATTCAACATGTTGGGTTCGGACACATACTAACATTGAACAACATTGGCATAAATCATCATCTATTCTTACGACATTAGTCGAAAGATGGAGAACTGAAATGCACACCTTTCATCTGCCACTCAGAGAGACAACAATCACTTTAGAAGATGTTGTCGTCAACTTAGGCTCCCAATTGATGGGGAACCTATTACGGGCATTATTAGCAAGGACTTGGTATCTCTATGTGAGACATTGTTGGGATCCATGCCACCAGTGGTTTAAGGAAACACAATCAAGATATCTTGGTTGAATACTTCTTTTCAGGACTTGTCACACGAGGCAACATATATTATTATTGCGCAACATGCACAAGCGCACATACTAACATTAATTGGAAGTTTATTTATGCCCACACATCGGGCAGTCAGGTTCATTCGATGTATATATTGTTATTGACTGACTTAAATAATGTATCAAACTTTAGTTGGGAGTCAGTTTTGTTGGTGTGTTTGTATCACGTATTGGATCACGGTATTAATTATAATCAAGACAATATCGAAGCGTGCATGTTGCTATGAGTGTGTTGGGCGTGAGACTGAATGACATGCTTTTCACCAAGCATTAAGCCATTGAGTGCTTTTGACATGTTGTCGGGGTTGGATTTTTGCTTGCCAAGAGGTTATTGTTTATTTTTTTCCTTTTAATATTGTATATTAAAAAAATTCGTATTAATTATGACATGACAAACATTGATCGTAGGTGGACTCAGAATTTCCACCAATCAAACACGAGTGGGATAAGCGTGGTTGAAATCTCGAAAACGCTAGATCAGCTGCAACCAAAACAGGTTATCTTTTTCATCCTCTAACAACTAAATTCTTCCTGAGTAATCCAACAAATTAATAATGTTATTTCCTATTGTTAACAGTTTTTGTGGACTCCATATCGGCGACCTCAAATAAGTCGGGCGGTTGTACCTTTAATCTATTTTGCAATTGTCCAATTTCATCAAGCAAATCGGGTGATGCGACAATTCGAATCGACAACCTATTCCACACGACCCATGCAACCTCGATGAAGTTCATAGAGAAGACATGCGTGGGAGATCAGATAGGTACTAGCCACAATATCATCAAAGGTGGATAACAATGTGGAATGATCGACAAAACCGTTTAATTGAAGGAGTACCATTCCAAGAAAACAACCATTTTTGTGATGAATCAACTTACATGCAATGGTATATCACTCATACCATTTGCTACATATCACTTATAGACACATGTGAAGATGATGTAAGTTCAATTTTGTACCCATTTGATATTGTTATTTTTTAAAATTTGTACATTAATTTTTTTAAACAAAAGTATGACATGTCACTCGATAGTCAACAACACTATTCTGTAGGTCACCTTCTTCATGTTGGGTCTTCATCAAATGTTGCATGAATTGGACAACAGGTCCAATTTCAATCTGTCCCAATCAACCACCACAAATATTCAACTTTATGGGCCATCACCACAACACGTCTACCCAATTTTCCTACTAGCAAGTGCCATCAACTTACACCAATTTTCCATCACAAGGAAATATTTTTTCTCCAGGTCCATCGCAGATGTTTGATACTTCAACAATGACACCACCCTCCGCATTTCATCCAACTCCTACCATGCATTGCTATCGACCTACAATGTCTTCAATGGATCCGAGATTCCATCTGACGGCAACGAAGAAGAAAACAATGATGATGAAAGTCCACCTCTGTTTAGACGTTCGTCAAGACAACAAAGAAAACCTCCATGTGGTACAGGATCTTATAGATAGTTCGCTCATTTTTAAGTTGTTAAATTATGTAATCTTTAAATTAAATTATCATATTAATGTGTTTTTACTTAATGTCAAACTTTAATATTCTTCTTAAACTTATTTATTTCCGATTAACGTTATTCGTTTTAACTTTTCGATTATTTTTATTTATTTATTAAAAATTCAAAATAATTTTAATATATTAAAAACCAAAATAATTTCAATCATTTTTTAATTATATATAATAAAAAATATTTTCTAAATTTATATAATTTTCTATTATTTTTATTTTAAATATTAAAATCTAATTTTCTTTAATTATATAAAATAAAGTTATAATAATAAATTAAATTTATCTAATTTTATATTGTTTTTATTTTTATTTTAAATACTAAAAATATATAATAAAATTATTATATATTAGAACATTTAAAATATATTTATTATATAGTTTTTTAAATTTTATATATTATAATATAATAATGCTTAAAACGTGAAATTGTATTACATATATAAAAAAATTTTAAACAATTTAATGTGTTAAAATATATTTTAATATTAAAATCGAGAAATACGATTTTAATTAGAAATCATATTTTATATATACAATTTCTAATTTTGTTTGAAGTGTTGTGGAGATTTCGTCTTATTAAAATCTCCACTCGAAATGTGGTTGTCGAAATTTTGTCTTATTAAAATCTCCAAATAAATTTATTGAGATTTTATTTTATTAGGTAGATTTGAGTTAATTAAAATTTTATAAATTATTTTTATTATAGTTGAATAATTTTTTTTAAAATACAAGTTACTTATCATTTTCGAAACATAAAATTTTTTTATAAAAATAAAATTTTTCATTATTAATTGAATTATAATATTGAAAATTGTAAAAGAAAATTAAAAAAATAATTTGAAATGTAGGAAAATAAATATTAAACAATGAAAAATAAGTTAAAATAGACTAAAGCAGGTTCATAATTGATTATGAGTGACTTTTTTAAGAGGGAATAAACAATTATGGATGTTTTTGTTAAGAATTAGGACTATATATTAAAAAATATATTTAAGTCTAATTTATTTTAAACTAATTTACCTATTTTGAGAATAAAAATAAAAATATTCACTTTAAAATTTCCAAAATGAAGTTGCATTCTTTTTAGGAAAAAAAACTGCATAAAAAATTCACGACATTTTTTTCTTACGGAAGTAATTAAAATATACGGAAGTACAAAGTTTTTTTCACATTATTATTATTATTATTATTATTATATATATAATATTTTCATTTTATAATAATTACTTTAAAATTCGTGTCAAGAGTAATTTTAATTTATTAATAGGTAGGAGATTGTAACAATGATAATTTTGAAAGAAGGGAGTAAGAGTACATTTGTACTTCAAGAATATTTCGATCCTTTGCTCAAACTTCTTCATTACAAATTATTTAAGGTTGAAAAATTATTATATTTTAATATCTCATTCAAGCTTGAAGAATGAGACTCTACTCTCAATAATACTTCAACCTGCACTAAATCTCGTCACAATAAATAATTTGAAATTGGAAGAGCATGTATTTTAAAGATTTTTTCGATCATAAAATCCTTGAAGCGACCTTAAACTTAAACTTACCTAAACAAAATATAGAGATCCTATTAATAAATATAAAAAATTCTAAATAATCTTAGTAACTTAGAATTTACCTAACAAAAACTCTAGTTAGAACAAAATTAGGAACTAAGCTATATAGTAAAAGGAACAAGATTCATGGGTTTTTTCTACCAAAGGAGCACGACATACTCAACTTTAACATCTTATAAATCCATTTGGAATGTTTGCGACGTAGTGTAGTTGTGTTCCAATGTGTATTGGTAAATATAAACTATCATTCTAAACCATATACCCTAAATCTTGAGGAAAATTAAACTATAAAAGAAAAGAAAAAAAGCTAACGTAAAAAATAACATCAAACTCAATATGGTCATATCTCAAAATTGATTTTCTTTAATACAGTTCACTTCTTACATTATTCATCATATTATATTTACTACTAACTAAAGAAAATATGAAACTTCTACTAATATTAACAAAAACAAAATTTGGAAGTAAAAATCGAAACAAATTTATCTTATGATCAACAACTCTCTCAGACTTGGGCATAAATGCATTGAGTAAGTTTTCCTCAAAATATAGCAATTTTTCAAGGAATATGGTTGAATGTATGAATAGGAAATTGTAGGAACATCAGCATGAACAACAACAAAATCAACAAAAAGATCAATAGTGTTAGTGTGAGCATGAATATCACACCAATTATATTAGCAGTTGTTGTATTCAGCTGCTTTGGCAAAGGATCTTCACTTTTTGCTAAATTATTTGGAATGTTAGCAAGCTTAACATGAACAATAGTATGAACATGAACAACAATAGCAGGTTTACTAGTAAAACCATTAACAAAACCAGTAGGAACAGTGTCTTTGGTATGAACAGGATCAAGAGAATCATGAACAGTCAAATCAGTACGTTTATGAGCGAAGGCATGATCAAGAGTATTAAAATCATGAACACAATCAAAAAAATTAGTTGATACTGTTGAAGATAGATGAAACTTCTTCTGAGCAAGTCTTAGTGTGTGTGTTTGATGTAGAAAATTGTATTGTTTCTTTTGAAGTTAGCGATGATGTTATTAGTGGTCATAGTAGGTTAGAGTGAATTTAAGGTGACCTTTTGCTTCATGACCTACTTCATATCCCTAACCAAGTGGTAAGATCAAGCACAAAAGGTTTTTCAAAACTCTCCTATCAACCACATTAAGTTTTCTCAAAATCAGGTTACTGCACAAATATAAATCTGTTGATTTGTAAAACAATAGATTTATTTCTGAACTAGTTTACCGTTTTTCAAAATTTTGTTAGGGAACCAAACAATTTGTTGCAGCCCTTTATTACCGTTAAGATGAGCTGGAAATAGTTTGGAAATCATCTTCTGCTTTTCATAAAAACAATCCAGCTTTCAACTGTATTTTGAAAAACGGTTATAAACTATTTTCTATATAACGAAAGGCACATCTCACATGAAAAATGACTGAGTAATCATGTTTTTTAACACGGATCAAAGAGTTTTCATTGAGAGATAAAAGCTTTGAATGTTTTCTTAAAAGGTTCTCTTAAAGAAATTAAAGTGTGCTTGTTCATTGTGTGCCTTGGTCAAGGGTTGAGGTTTTGTCATCGTTGTGCTGCAGAAAAGTGCTAATGTTTTAGGTTTCTTGCATCTTCTTTTCAGGTGCTTTCTTTCCTTATTCATTCTTGTGTAAAGGTGGTTGTATAAACACTCCTTGATAGGGTTTCTTGGAATGTTCTTGCTGTTGAAATAGAATTTTTCAGCATTGTGTGTGCCTTGTTCTTGAAGGCTTCAAGAACCACAAGGTTTTGTAATTTGTTTTGAATTCTTTAGTAGATTTCACATTGGTGTGAGATGAGACTGGATGTAGTTCTTGATGAGTGAACCAGTATAAACTATGTGACCATCTTTCTTCTCAATCCATGCACTCATTTTCTGCATAATTTGAGAATCTGCCAGAAAATAAATATGTTCAATCAAAATTGAATCTGTTCTTTCTGAGCTTGTTCATACTGTTCTTCAAAGATTCTGAATAAGTTCTTTATTGTTTGTGAATATTTGAATTTGTGTGTTGGTTGCTTAAAGAGAGTAATAAAACTTTAAACTAACTTTGTTCAAGATTCATATTCTCTTCAAGATTACTTGTTAAAGATTCAAAGTTTAATTTTTGGGTGTAAATCTTGTTGTAGTAAAAGAGTTGTTTTGGAAAAAATATATTTTAATATCAAGCTAATCTAATTAAGGTTTAGGATTTGAAAAAGTAATCTGAAAATAAATCCTCTTTTTTTTTTAAATCAATCTGTTCTTTTTCTCAGAATTACTGGAAAACAGTTTTGTTTGCGAAATTTTTTAAAAGCTCAATTCTCTCCCCTCTCTTGAACTTAGACACTAATAGACCAAATAGATATATCATCAATTAAAGCATTACAAGCACAAATAGGAGTATAAACAGCAAAATCAATATGTGTAAGTGCAGGTTCAACATTAATTTCAGCAATAGGCTCATCATTGGAAGAAAAACCTCATCCAAGTAAGTGTTGTTGAACAAGATGTTTTGATGTCTCCAAATCTATGTGGAAAGGTTGAAGACCCTATTGATGTGTGTGTGTTGTCTAGTAGTTTTTAACTTATTAATTCACTCCTTAAAATTATCCAAGCTCATTTGAATCCTTATCTCTTTTATAAGAAATGTTTTCTTAAAGCTGAGAAATTTTTATTCAGTTGTTTTTCAAATCAACTAGTTGAAAAAGCTGTTACTCAAGGGTTTGAGGCTAAGGCAAATTTTTCAACCTGTTGAATTGTCGAAACAACTTGTTGTTTGACACTTAGTGTTTTTCAAAATGATTTGGAAAAGTTGTGCTTATTTTGTCTTTGTTGTCAAACAGAAACAACCAGTTATTTCGATAAAACAACTGGTTGTTTTTATGAATACCATAACAAAAATTTATTTCAATCAATTGTTTTAGAAAACAACTTGTTATTTTTATAATTGTTAAGTGTTTTAAACTGTTTTAAATGCTTCCAACTGCTTCTGGTTTTCGATCTAACAACTTTGACCACTTAATTGAGGTTATATACGTGTTGTTTAACATTCTTTTGAATTGACTAAGAAAGAGAGATTGCTTAAAATGTTTTTCAAGAATTCAAAAGCTTTGGATCATCTCAAGTGTGTGGAATAAGATTGAGTTTTGTATACTTCTGAACTATAGCTTTGTAATACACAGATGTATTCTATTCTCTTCTTTTTTAGCATTGTATTTTTGTGTGTTCCTGTATAAGGTCGTTTCAAAAAAGTGTTTCTGGAAACTGTGGTGTTAACAAGGATTCAAGATCATCACTCTTGATGTGTCTTTTGTAATCTATGTTTGATTACATAGTGAATTCTCATTGGTTAGCTGAGGACTGGATGTAGCTCTTGGTTAAGAGTGAATCAGTATAAACCTTTTATGTGATTCTCTCTATCTCTTCTCTTATAAACTGTTTTAACTTGTTTTTATATTCTGCTGGTATAAACAACCGTTTGTTTCGTGAAAATAACAAGTTGATTTTTTGGAAATAACCTTAAAATATAAATTTTATTGAGTTGAACCAAAAATCAATTGGTTGATTTTTCATAATTTTTCACTCTACTTCCAAACTTTACGAAAATCTTGTAAAAACAATTCACCCCTTTTTGTTTAGGCCACTAATTCTAACAAGTGCAAAGGTTCCAAATCCAAATTAGGTAGTTGTTTATTAATTCCATAAGCAAGTTGCAGAAATAAAATTTGAATCCAAATAAGTGCAAGCCATGTGATTTGGTAAAGACTTAAGGGCCAATGACTATCGCTGATGAAATAATGAATGATTAGACGGTGTTGGATGGATAGACATTATTGGGATTGTAGACAATATTGAGTCAGTAAACGGTATAAAGATGGTAGACAGTAGTAGGATAGATGTTATAGAGGTAGTAGACTCTATGGGGTGATAATGGCTATGGTGACAGTAAACACTATGGGGATAGGAATAGATGATATGGAGTTAGAAGTTATGAGATTAGACGCTATTGGGTTAGACCCATAGAAGTTAGATCCTATGAGGTTAGACACTATGAAAATCAGATACGTCTGAAACCAATACATTTTCTTCTCTAGTGACTTCTATCTCTAAATTATCTAAAGCAAATTATCTTTTTATTCTTTTTTATACTTCATACATATTAGTAGTTGGTGTATTTCAATATACTATTATAATTATAAGTTATACAATTAATAAGGATTGTGACTTTGTTGATGAAGCTTTTAAGTCTCATTGGACTACTAGCAAACAAAATTTTCATTATCTTAAGAATGAACTTCAATATGGTTTTAATCTTTATCCTAAGTCATTAGTATCATTTTTTTTTCAAGTCTTTTGCGATGTTTAAATGTCTCCATGGTCAACAAATTTCAATTCAAGTTTAGTGGGACGATATTCTTATGAAACATCTATCTCTAACTCAGGTTTTAGTTTTTAGAGACAAAATTAATGTAAATGTATTTCCATTTAAAGAACATCTACCTTACATTGAGAGAGGTTGTGTGTGAATATTGAAGTTGTTAAATAGTTTTAGTGACAGTTCTCATAATTAATTCCAAGTAACTTTTAGAACCATATATAAAATCAGTAAAATCAGTTTTCTCTTTCCATATTTTGTTCTTTATTTTATTTATTTATAACAATTCAACAATTGATAACTACTTTTGCATTATAAGGTTCTAATTTACAAGTACGTACATAATAGTTATCTTTATTTTAAAATTAAACAATTCTAAATATTTTAAAGATTTTTAACGACAAACATGAGCAGCACAGAAAGACGAAAAGGTTTAAAAATTAAATTATAACAGTACTAAAAATTAGATATATTTTTTTAAACTTTCCATGTGAATGTGCAAAGAAAGTGTGAGGCTCGGACACTTCTCTTAAATGGGCGTATCCGTGTCGGACACACATATCGGTGTCGACACTCGTAGAACACTTATCGATGAAGTGTTCAATTCAAAAAATATTTGTTGGATTTTTGAAAATTCTAACACGGTTTTAACCCAATTTTAAAAGGTATAAATACAATAATTTTCTAAAAACTCAAATTTATAGTATAAATTTTTATTATGATTATAAAAATAAAGAATAAATTCTTTTGAACCAATCATGAAAAATATCTTCCTGCTCCCAAAAGAATCTGAAACATACTTTTACACATAAATATTATCCGTGAGGTATATAAGAGTTCTCAACAAACTTTCTGAGGTACGCACGTTCAGATTATACTCTTTATGCTTGCAAGTTATAGAGCTTACTGTGAGAGAGGATTTGCACGGTTCTTGTTCTCTTAGTATTTGGTGATACCGTCACTGACTTGGGCGTTGGAGTGCGATCGGCCGCAGCGGCGCCGCTCTGTTTCTTTG
>Ga0123342_1003900_pt1 | contig 23402 bp, 9 predicted proteins | sample Turbeawhitnodule_FD_89960 | JGI IMG/M metagenome (GOLD analysis project Ga0123342, IMG submission 89960) | Root nodule microbial communities of legume samples collected from Mexico - Turtle bean Mexico white nodule | ecosystem: Host-associated > Plants > Roots > Nodule | place: Mexico: Nepantla... | reverse complement strand
TTCACTATGAATTTTTGTAATTAGATGGAATTCAATTGTGGTAGATTTGAGCACACTCATGCTTATTTTCCAAACAATGAAGGTGAAATTTATAGGCCAAGATTTGTAGGAAAATGATCGAATTGGACTTCATGGTATTCATAAAAATTAGAGTTGCTTGTTAGTTAACTAATGGCATTGTTTGCGCCTAAAGTTAATGACTAAAACTCAAGATGTTATTATCCTTTTAGTAAGAAAAAGTCAATCAAGATAATGTAATAAATTCATTTCATTATTTTAAGTATAGTTGACTATCCAACTAGCTTTTGAGGACACATAAAAATTATAAATGATTACCTTAGTTTTCTAATATGATAAAAATCAAATTTATAAGGTTAGTACAACTCTAGATATAACATTTACACTTTACAAATGAGACAGAGGAAATCATAAGGGTACACCTAAAACTTAAAAATGTAATATTAATCATTATATCAATTAAATAGTAGTTGTATTAAAGGAAGTGAAATAGAATTAAGATTATTTCTTTGTATATGACTTTGTTGGCTATATCTAAATTGTATGCAAGGGAGTGATAAGTTTTAGGGTTTTTAGGAAGTATTTTGGAGGAGTCAAAATATTTTTATAGGTGTACCCAAATTTTGGGGATGCCAAATATATACTTTATACTAAAATTTTAAAAAATGCTTTTATTTATATATTAAGGTTTGGGTAGTGATGATTTCTTTATATGAACTCTTTTTATGATGTAAAAAAAGGGGGAAGAAAATAAAGTTCTAGATGATATTAAGAGAAATTAGTTTAAGTTAATTTTTTATAGTTATCTTATAGTTGGTTTATGAATCTTTGTAATTCTGCTTTATGAGCTTTTGAGCCTTACTGTACAGATTCACATGAACATCAACGTACAAGTGTTTATTTGCTTCCATTACAGTGTAACATCTCTGAATATATTAAGTTATTTAAATTTATAGTTTTTGTCACCATAAAAAAGTGGAAGAATGTTAATACTCTAAACCAATGTTATCAAAGAAACGATACGGTTTCAACCTCACAATACAAATCGTTTAAACATAAATGATTATTAAACATTAATGAAATTCGTGTGGATATTGTTTAATGATTTATTAACATTTAAATATTATACAGATTAGGAAAGTTTTAAAAAACCAGTGTTCAAAAGAGATTTCGAAAATAGAAGGTTTTCATATTCTTGATTATGCTTATTTGATCTGATATACTTTTATTACTGTATATTACGAGTATGATTGAATTGTTTCCTTAGAAAAATTCAACGTTCATATCAAAAGTTTCTTTCTGAGTGTTTACTGTCAAAACGATGAAGTTATGCAAAAGTAAAGTTTGTACAAATATCAATTCTTGTTGTTTTGAGCTTCAACGGTTATCATTGACAAAGGTTTTTAAAGGGATTCGAATTCAAAGATAAACAACAATTATCACATTAACATCAAACAAAAGGATTCAATACATACACGAGAAGTTTTCATATAAGTTTTTCAGAACGTCTATTCAATTGAGTTATGTGCTAAATATTGTAAATTCTTCAGTGAACTTTGATTGTATTTTATTGTATTGAAGGAATCTTAGCTCAAAGCCCCACTTCGGCTTCAAGGAGTCTCTTCGCCAGCCTATTCGCTTAGCGGATTGCTCAGCGCTTAATGCTTGGAAGGTCTTAAAAATGCTTTCTGTCATCAATCAACTGGACTTTTTGCATGCGCTTAACGAATTAAGATTTTTTTGTTACTTCTTCATTTAATTGTTATTTTCCTCAATTTTTTTGTAAAATTATGCTCTGCACACAAGAATCTTTTATCAAGTCAATTCATGAGTTTCATAGAGAAATCACTCTTTTTTTTCTATTATCTTTTATATAATTCATTCAAATTTAATGTATAAATATATAAAAAAAAAATTATGAATATTTTACACTTATCAATATTGTCCCGAAAGGTTATGTTCTTGAAGTTATACAATGTTTTGAATATCACGATTTAAGATATTTGTCATAGTGAACTCATACCTTCTCCTATCTCATACTTAGGCATCATATATATATATATATATATATATATATATATATATATATATGTGTGTGTGTGTGTCTCTAGTGACTTTCTCCTATGCATCTTCCTTCACAAATTGATTTTATCTTCTCCATAACTTTCCAACAAAACATCAAACTTTAATTAATAAATAACCACTATATTTGGAAACAAAATTAAAATATTCAAAATTTATCTTGTACTTATTTTGCCCCCTTGGGAATAAAACCCTAACTTACCATAGTGAGGTTTTAGAGAGAGAAAAAAAGAGACTAAACACAACATTTAGAGGGTTTCTCTTCAAATCCAAGACTGTTTCTTCCTGCACCTCCATACACAAGAAAATACATTTTTGTCTTTCTTGTGTCACCCCATAGAGTAGTTTTCGGATTATGTAATTCTGAAACTTTTTTGAAAAAGACTTCCAGATTACATAATCCAGAAGTTAAATAAGACTTCCGGATTATGTAATCCGAAGAATAATCATGCATCTGAAAAATGGCTTCCGGATTATGTAATCCGGTAGCTAATTATAAATTTGAAAAATGACTTCCAGATTATGTAATCTGAAATATTATAAAAGGGCAATTTTGGAAATTTAAAAATTTATGGAGGTGAGAGAAGAAGGTATGGAGGTGCATGAAGAAACAGTCCAAATCCAAACCTCTCGCTTGTGCAAACATAGTGTTTCACACCGGATATATTCTAACCATCATTGTTGAGGACATTTCTTCCTCCACCTCCATATTTACAAATAATCCAATCCAAAAGTCATTTTTCTAAAAAAAAAATTGAATTGTAAAATTTGAAAGTCATTTTTAATTTTCCGGATTATATAGGCTTTGGAGTGGTTGAACGAGAGATACAAATTCATTGTGGGGAGAATCTAAAATCTTACTGTATTGTGGAATTGAATAATTTTAATTGATTTAATTTGGTGAGTATGCAAGAATTGGGCAAGAAGAGAAATAAAAAGGGAAGGTGCAAGCTACAAAATTAAGAGATAGTACGAACGGTAATATAAACAAACATGCGCAATGAATCAAATAAATAGTCAACTATTGATATGATACGACATGAAAAATTAATAAGACTGAATATTCATTCGCGATCCTATCTTTCGTTTTAATGGTAAATATAGACAAGACAAATCTCAGCAAATCTAATCACACAAATCTTATATTTCCTACGTTGTACAGTGTCAGATTTTATCTTACAATAACATCGATGGGTATATATGACTATGTGCCTGCTCTTACTAAGGATCATATATAACTGTTAGAAGGATCTTAAAATATGAAATAAATATGACTTACGCACCAATATGATCATCTTGATTTTTCACTGGAAAATAATAAGCACGGGATCACGATTCGCAACCAGGTGACCAAATAATTATTCTTCCGAAATGAGAATCATGTAACTTAATTACTCGCTCAAATCATCATCAAAATAATTCAGATCAGACTCGTCATCAGTTGCAGCATCCATAGCATGATCAACATCTGGTGACCCTACTGCTAAATCAGCCATGGTCACCAGCTCAAGGGATCCCTTTAATGACCTAGCACCTCCACCATCGTAATCAATTGAATCATTTTCATATTCATCATCTAGTTCAGCTCCAAAAAGAATATTCTACAAAACAAGCAAAACAAATATTCCATCAGTATAGCCACATCCTCTGCTTCCCTGCTAAAGAACATATTTACAACTCTGATGGTGAACCATCTCAAACACCATAATAGCTAACAATGCAACGTCTAGCATGAAAACGAAAGTTAAGTTTTTATAAAACATCAAGAATTTCAACTTATTCAGAAGCATTCCATCAAATCTAAAACTTTTGATCCCCCTTCTAATTCAGTGTTTTAGTCAAGAAGTACAATTCAATATATTGAACGGTGACAATAGATAGTGCATTAAATAATAAAAGTATGATGAAAGCATTAGGGTTTTCTTAGTTTTTTTTTTCGTAATCTTTTTCGTTTTGCCTCCGCATGGAAGGCTAAAACTCTTTGAGTTGATTTTCTTGTAATTTCAAGATGAATTATGAGGTTATGTGCAATTAAAAAATAATAATAAAAGTATGATGACTTTAGAAAGCCAACTCAACCATGTTTTATAATAAATGCAATTCATAGCAATTAACGCTTTGATTCATATAAGTTCAAAAACACAAAAATCAAAGATTACCTTATCAACATCAGAGCTTTGTATATTAGCATCTATTATCCAATCATCAAGTAAATGAGCTTGCAGAACACTGTCAACAGAGGACAACTTTGAGTCCCTGGACCTTTTTCTTAATTGGCATTCTCTAAGTCGCAAATTGTAGTGAACATATATAACGTCATTCAATTTCTTCTGAGATATACGATTTTGTCTTTTGCAATGTATTTGATCATATATACTCCAATCATGCTCACATGCAAATGACGAGCATGTCTGACTTAATATCCGTACAGCTATTCTTTGCAACTCTAAGCAACTTATTCCATGTTGTTGCCACCAAGCAGCTAGTGAGGTTAAAAACGGAAGAAATTGATTAATTCAAACTGAAGCAGCAATGCACCTCAAAAGAAGTTAATCATCATACTAATGATTTAACAGCAACATAGCAGTTACCTGGTTCTAGACCAGTTCTTGTGCTAATTGCCAATTCAGTTCCAAAGTCATCTTGTGCAGAATTATAATGAGCTATCTGGAAATGACATCACTTTGAAGCACATAGAATATATATCCAACAATGTTGGTACCAAATAGAAATTAGCAGTCATTAAGAACACATTACCTGCATTGACGCAGATATCCGTCTCATATTATCTGACTCCAGCCGAACAATGCATTCATTGAGCCCTCGTACTACCTCAGAATGCTATAGTCATATCAAACAGTCACTTCAGGAGAACACTTCAATAAAATTGAAAATAAGCAATCACTGGGAAATACAATATTCTTACATACCGGTACAAAATCCTGACGATATCTGTATGATGGGTTTAAGAAGTATGCAGCCAAGTAAAGAGGGTGACAGAACAGAGAGTTCCAATGACTATCTATCACCTTCCAGAAGGGTTCATATTTACGTGCATCATCACCGTGAACAGATTTGATTGCAAGTTTTGCCCTGTGCATATCGTTATATATATATGGCATTGACAAGCTCTCACCACTATAAAGTTTTTTGAGTACTTGCATTATGGGATCTATTGACTTCCTAACATACTGCATTTTCTTCCAAAATGTGACATTCAAAACAATTTTTTCCACCTCTTTCCCTTCGTTTGAGCTAGAGAATCTGGATAAAATCCATTTATTGGAAAGAAACATTCTTCTGAGACCAACTCGATGATCCAACAAGCTCTGTAGTGTAGCAAAGCTAGAGGCAAAGCGGGTGGCAGCTGGTTTTAGAAGCTCCTGCCCCTCGGTAAACTCACTTTTCATAAGATTTAACAACCATATTTGATTGTATATTAGTTTTGTAATTTTCTGACCCTTTTCCATGCACTCTTCCACGCTTCTTATTTTCAAAAAATCTTCAAGCATTTGATTAATACAATAAGTGGCACAAGGGGTCCAGAACAAATTCCTTCTCTTCTCTTCAAGCATTTTTCCAGCAGCTTTATAGTTAGGAGTATTTTCAGTTATTACCTACATCAAAAAGCATAAGAGAAACAATGATTAATAGTAGCCTCAAGGTGAAATTTATGATGAATGAGGATGCCTCAATATTAGAAATAACATTTTACCTGCACTACATTTTCCTCACCTACTTCTTCAACTACTTTGTCCAGAAGCTTAAATAAATTTGGTGCATCTTCTACTACATTAGTGGCATCAACTGAAGAAACAAAGTATAAACCATGAGGACAAGAAACAAGAAAGTTAATGATTGTCCTACCCTGTGTATCTATCCAACTATCTGCCATTATAGAACAACCAGTGACTGCCCAGGAAGCCTTGTATTCAACAAGGTAATTTTTAATAGAATTGATTTCCTCCTGCAAAAAGCGGCCAGACAGAAGTTGGCTTGGTTGGCATACCAGTCCTTGTCCATATTGACCAACCATTTCCAGCATTTTATGAAAATATATAGAGTCTGCAGCCTGTATAGGAATCCCTGCATGGTAAAAGAACTTGCAAATTGAAGAAATAACTTCCTTCCGTAATTTCTTAGTGGGCCCTGTCTTAACTTTTATTTGTTTGTAAGTTTGAGGAGTCTGATTCTTGGGCAATTTAAGGTAAACATTATCCAATCTTGATCTTCTCAATAATGGTTCAGGACCAGTACTAGGTGGCATTCCCTTGAAGGTCTTCATTATATCTTTAGAGAATCTCTTATCAACATCCATCAAAGTTTCCTTGTTCATATGATGTAAAGCATCTTCAACATGCTCAAGCTCATCATCATCATTATCTGACTTTGCATAGAAAGGCATCAATTCCTTAGTCTCAGGTCGCCTAAGTCTTCTCCCAGTACGATGCCATTTCATATTCTCTTTTATTTTCTGATAAACTTCTTCTGGAGCATTTTTACAAGGTGCTACCTCTCCAGGAATTCTAGCCAAATGTTGTTTAAACCGATTTATACCACCACTAACAATTTTCTCACAGTAATTGCATTTGACTTTCTTCTTTCTCTCGTCCTGAGCAACACCATGCTCCCACCCTGGGTCAACATATCCTAAGGAGCGAAGAGGAGTCAAATTTACAGATACATTTCGATCATCCATCAATTGCTTACCTTTGCTTCTACACCCAACTTGCTCTTCTTCATCTTCATCATCATTTGAGTGAAAATTCATGTATGCTTGTGCATCAACTTGCTTTTGTTTCTTATGGGAACGAGAGCCTTCCAGATTTTCCTTCATTTTCAGGTAGACTTCATCCGGAGCCTTCTCACAGTATGTTACTTCACCAGAAACTCGAGCTAAATGCTGCTTTAATCTGTATATCCCACCACTAACAATTTTGCCACAGTAATTGCATCTAACCTTCTTTTTCCGCTCATCTTGGGCTATGCCATGATCCCAACCAGGATCAACGAATCCAGTGGAACGAATTGGAGCCATTACATCCAAAACAGAGCAATTATAATTCCACTCACATATGCATTGGTGCTGGATACAAGGCAAGTAAAACTTGCAAATTACAATTCAAGCAATCTGAGAGCCTTCCCTGTCGCAGCAAGAATGATGCAAGTAACAGTGTGCCCTGATCTCAATGTAATGCTGTGCGAAAATAAAATAAAAAATAAGAAAAGCATAATTACGATAGACAGGAAGGATTAAAAATCAGATATAAATAAAAGGAAGGCATAGGTGGAAGAAATGTGGGTCCTAAATCATTTAAATAATCTAAATCAAGGTTTTAATATATGAGAGAAATTTCGAATCATAACATTCCATCAAAAAATAGAAAGGGAAAATTTACATAAATAATCTTAATGACTTTATGTGTAAATAGAGGCATGTGTTAGTCTACCACCTCAAGATAGCTTATCTCCTAACAGTTTTATTGATTAACCAATCCCCTTGAACTAACCTTAGTATATATTGGATTAGCTTATTTTGGGGAAATAAATTTTTTTTTGGTAGATTGTTGAGTTGAGAGCTTTCAAAAGAAAAAAGTGTTTATTTCTCCAACATTAATCTTTCCCAAACATGCTAAGTTATTTGGATTAACTATAAGATTAAATTTAATCAAATCTATGCGAGTAAATGTTGAATTGTGAGAAAATTACACTGAAAGCCAAGGGGCAAATATTGGATATCAGTGTTATGCAACTTTGTGTAGGATCAAGCCTAGACACAAAAGACTCCTTCTTTCGACCTATAGTGGAAGCAAGAAGCAGACTCGTCCTTGACAAAGTCCTTCATAAATTAGCAAAAGTTTTAGTGAATGTGAGAAGCAGATTCATCCTTGACAGAGCTCCTCCTAAACTAGCAATAGATTTTTTTTTAAATCATTTTTCATTGATAAAATTTCAATCAAGTATGCCTTTTAAAAAGGTACAAAGATATCCCTAACCATTGTCCCAATTGATAAAATACAAATAAAGAGATTGATAATGAATAGGACCATGACTAACAATTATCCTAATTGATAAAAAGAGATCCCTACTCAACTCAATAGGATCATAGATTCATATCTAAAAGTTGTCCTGATTAATAAAATAAGGATCGAAATCCAGATCTTATTAAAATAGGAAAAAAATACAGACAGAAGATAATCTTAATTAGTGGTCCACATCACCATGAGCACCGTCAACTTCATTAGTTACAACACATCCTACACGATCATAAAACACATTGTAGAACAAACAAATTTACATTGTACAGCACTCAATAGAATAGTAAGAATTATCAACAATTATACAATTACACAATAATCTTTTAAAGAGTGCCGGATTGAAATGTTCAGTAGATGAAGGAATTGGATAGCACTGAAAGATATTACACTGCTGCCACATTATATGAACAGTCCAAAAGCCTCCATTTGGGCTTACCAGCACGTAGACTCAACTGTTCAATCCTCACACCTAGGAGCTCTATAAAACACCCAGTAAAAAGGCCATTCCAGCACGAAGAAATTCTTCAGTGTGCCTGCCTTTTGCCTCTAATTCTTTTCCCCAATAAGAGAACAATACAAGATATATTTGGAACTTACGTGGATTAAATAAATCAAAGAACTAACCATGATTGCATCTAACATAGCATCTGATTTAGTCCCTAGTTCCTGTTCCCTAAAAACTGTTGTCAATTTTTTAAACTATTTTAAATACCAACAACTATGTATGTGAAAGTTTTCAGCTTGGCTTACACAATTGCAGGCAAAAGCCATAAGAATTTATCCGTGTTTACCACACTCAAATTGGGGCACACTTCTCACACTCAAAGATACCAGTTCCTCTTTATATATCCCCATTTATAATGCACACTACACTGCAACGTCCACTCTCTTTTGTTCATTCACAAACCACTCATTCACCACTGGCCAAACAGGCCACAATATTCATCACATGTTATACATTCTCCTTCTTCACCATCTAACCATAACGCAATCACGAAGCTAATTTGAAAGAATTCACATAACTTCGAAGAAAACTCAATCCACTTGAACACTTAGGGCTTCCATCAACCTCAAAATCACAATGTCCTTTTATTTATTTATTTTCTGTAGAATCGTGTGGGGATATCACAAGAATCGCCTATGCCACGAAACCCTAAGTGAAAACAAAGGTGAAATAAATAGATGAATCGCATAAAGAAGATAAAAAAGAAAAAGAACCTCAATGAAAGGAACACGATCTAAATCGGAGTTGAACCACCGGCGGCGAAAGGACTTGCCGGCGGCGGAATCGTTCGGCCTTAGGCGGCTATAGGAAATCGCTTCGGAATCGCGAGTCGCGAGTGAATAGACTCTCAACTCGACCCGGCCGCGTTATTACCGATTTTTTATTTATTTATCTTCAGATTATAATTCTCATGATTATTATTTATTACGTTACAGTATAATATAACATGAATAAATTATAAATAAAAAAATCAAATACATTTAATTCATTAATTAGTATTTAGGTTTTTGTTTTTCTCATGTACGAGAGAGTGTTACGAGTTGGAAATACTATAAAAATGTTGAGTTGACTCAGCGGGTTTTTTTCATATGGGGTTCTTACTCAGCGTCTTCGAAGCTACTTTCATTATATACAATCTAAATTTATTTTTATTTCGCAAATTTCTAAATGAAATTTAATTAATCAATAAAAAATATAAAGTGGTTATCGTAAAAAAGTTGTGGCTATGCACTCAATTAATTAAAAAATTACTCTTTTATATAATTAAATAACAGTACAAATGTGGCAAAAAATTTAATATATAAAAGAAAAAAAATTGAAGTAAAACGTTTCCATAAAATTAACGTTACTTGTGTAAATATAAAGCAAATAAATTATTACTCGTAAAAAATTAATTAAATATAAAACGTAGATGATTAAATGAAAATGACATGTAAAATTAATAATTAGTGTTTATTATTGAAAAGTTAAAATTTTAAATTAAATTTACTTTCAAATTTTTAATTCTAAATCATATTTTTCTTTTTTAAGGATAAATTTATTCTAGTTCTCCTTTTATTAAACTCATTTAAAACCTACAAATTTTGTTCAAAGTAATAAAAACTAAACGTATATTTTTTTCGTTTGCAACCGTTCTCAACAAACTTTGGAAAATATTCTAATATTGTTTATATATCATATAATGTTAATCATTTTTAAAATATTTACTTTACATTAACGTATTAATATACAAAATAAATAAAGTATAGGACAAACAATTTTGTTTTTCAAAATAGGGGTTACTTTTGTAAATATATATTAAATAAATTAATATTAGAATCAAAGTTGAATCTATCTCTCAATTTGATTATATTTTTAAAGCAAAATGTTAAAACATATCATACATCAAATATTTAATTTTGTTTAACAAACGTAAGTTATATGACGAACGAACACAATTATGATTTGTTATTTGTCTTATTTCAGGTGTTTTGTTTATAATTTTGTCTAAATTTTTTTTGTTTAAACAAATGCAAATTTATATACTTTGATAATTTTTTTACTTGTATAAATAATAAGTATACTTCACAAACTTTGAGATTTTTGTATATACGTTAAACTTATAAATGATTTTTATTGTAGAAAATGTTTTTTTTTCCATTTTTTTTAGGATCTCACATCATTTTGTCAGCAAGCCTTTTTCTCAAAGGAGGGAAGAGTTACTTGTCTAAGCATGTGTTTAACACTTTTATGTTCCAAATGTGTTGCCAAAGAAATCGCATGCATTTAATGTGTCTCAAAGCTTCAAGTGTGGTTAGTGCAAGAAGAAGCATCAAAAGATTTGCAATGACTATTTTCTTTTGAAGCTTTATATAAAGAAGATATATGTGAAGAAGGAAGGTTGATGAATTTCTTGCGACAAGAACAATCTTGTAATATTAAGCATCATTAGCCTTTGCTTGCGAGGAAGAACATTATTCATGTTCATAGTTATCTAGAATAGTGGATAACCCTTGTATCTATCAAAGACATGACCTTTCTTTCTAGTGAAATGTATGATCTTTTAGATTACTTTCTTTGTAAACCTTTGTGTTTTAACCATGAGTAGTTAAGTCCAAATAATACTCAAGTTTAGCCAAAACTAATTGTATTCTAAAGAATGTTCACTGGTTTAGCCAATAGAGAATGTGTTCCAAATAATACTTAAGATTTTAGTTAGGATGGTTATGTTCCAAATAATACTCAAGGTTTTAGTCAAGAGTTGCTACATTCCAAATAATGTAAAAACACATTTGCACAAACTTAGTTAAAAAAACTTCACATTTTTAAGTTAGTTGCAAGAAAATAGCATGCAATGTACGAAAAGATGAATAAAAAGGATTTACGTTATACCAGTTCATCTTATAATGCAAACTACGTTTAGTTCTTAACCAATCAGTCAAGTTCCATTAAGCCTACTACTGCTACAAAGTACAAACGAGTACTACTTCTATTTGCAATCACTCATGACGGATCCCAATACGTATTCTTTCGAATCCAGCCACTATTGGTTGGTCTAGTCAAGTATTCTTTGACACTTAACTACTCATAGCTATCTATATTCAAGTATTCTTTTAACAAGTTACTTATGGCTTAAGTAAAATATAATGTCTTTATGACTTTGTTAACTAGAGAGGATTTATGTCTTTTGACGATTATAAGGATAAGTTTTATTATCCTTATGATAAGTGTAACACTAGTAAAAACATTTGTATATGCATGTGTCCACCTTCTTATTATGATAACAAAAAATAAAATAAAAAATCATTTTTATCGTAATTATTGAAAATATATGTTTTTTGTATTCACATCTTTATTAGATTAAAATATATAAATTTAATAATTTTTATATTTTTATTATTTTTTGTGAATAATTAATTAAAAAATAATATAATTTTATAAAAATAATATTAAAAAATTACATAACTGTTATTTAAAAAATAGAAGTTATTTAGTTACTTTAAAATAAAGAAAAGTTATTCAATTATTTATTTTATTAAATAAATATTATTTTATTTATTAAAATGTAAAATTGTCCAATAAAAAATAATACAAGTTACGAGATGATGTATCCTCTTTAAATAATGATATGAATGATTTTTTATTAATTATAATATAAATAATTTTATTATAGGTAGTTTTTATTGTAAATAATTTATTAAACTTAAAAAAAATAGTTACAAAATGTAAAATGATAAAATAATAGAATAAATTATATTGAAGAGAGTATAATTGATAGAATAATAATAAATAACTGTCTTTTTAATGTAAATAATTAATTGAATTTAAAAAGCAGTTACAAAATATAGAGAGTAAAATAATAAAAATGATATTGATAATGATAGAATTGATAAATAACGAAACGTGTATACTAAAAATAAAAAACCTCTTTATTAATAATTATAGAAGACAATAATTATTAAAATAAAAATATATTATTAAATTATAAAATATTTTTATAAAAATACGTATTTTTTAAAAACTGTATTTTATTAAATAAATTGTTTTTATTTATTAAAGATTAAATTGTTCAATCAAGACATGACACAAAAGGAGGTTACCAAATGTTGTATCATCTTTATATAATGTTATATAAGCATATATTATAAATTATAGATTATTGATATATCAAATTACATATAAAAATTAAATTAAATTTTATTAATAAGAATTAAATTTTTATTAAAAATATTCTTTTAAAACAAATAAAAAATATTCATTTTGTAACACCCTAGAAAATACATCTAACTATTAGAATACAAGTTCTATTGAATTTTATACAAATTTGGAATTTTTCAAAATATTTCTATTACAAGATTTTTACTTATATAAAAATACAAATATTAACAATATAAGATTTAAAAAGAACATTTTAAAGCCCTACAGAACCTCTCACATTTGTACAATCATCTGCTCATGTACATAGTACAATCATCGCGGTTCACAGTACAACAAGACAGTTTTATAATATACACAATTAAATCAAAAGAGAAAATAAAATTACATGAATCAATTTCTCAATTATTCAATATTCTTCAAATCCCAACACATAGATCTCACATGGATCTACACATCTAGGATATTCAACAAACAACATATTCTGGAAAACCCGTATTAAGTAAGTCCTACCAGAGACTAACACCTAATTTAAAGATTACCAGTGAATTCAAGAGAAAGGATCAGGGTAAGTTCAATACAACACAAGTTGTGCATCTCATATGTCTCGGTGTGCATGAACTCCTCCATCATCTTCTCACCACCTGATATCTTAGTTTATGTGACTTAGATCATCAGTGAAGCTCAGAGATCTTTGTTACCACATAGACATCAATACTTAATACACAACAAACATCAGTTCATACATTATCCCAAATGTATGAATTCAATTTCATACAACTTTCATCATACAATATCATTCAAAACACAACCCACAATATTTAAAATCTTATTTAGCATAAAAAAATAACACTTAAATATTAAACCATCAAAATCTAATATTTTTACAAGTTTAAATAATATAGAAACAAACAATATCCCTACAAGATAAATTGAATATTGGGACCACGTCCCCTCCACATCTAGATTTTGTAGTCTAGGGTACTATTAAAAAAATTAAAGTTAGTTAATTTAGCCTCTCAATTTGGATAAGCTTTAAAATATAAGGGTCTAATGCAAGTTATCCAAATAGAACATAAATTCAATATATAATAGAATAAGTTGAGAGGATTACTTTTCTCAATTGACTCACTAAGATTGATGACTAAATCATAGAGGAAATAAGGGATCTTTAGAGTAAAAATGAACTTACTCTGCTTGAAAATCTCATCGGGTAGAAATGTACCATGACTACTCAGCTACACCATATCGTAATCAAATTTTGGATTAAATGATGTATAAAAGAGAAATTGAAAAAAAAAAAGAAAAAAAAAGATGAGAGAGTGTTGTCTCGAGTCTTACACATTTTATCCTCGAAATAATTTATTTTTGTCTATAAATATTTTAAGCCTTACTTTTAATTTGAATTATTCTTTCCATCACATTTTTTTATTGGTATGATTTAAATCCAAGACTTTATTTATAATTTATATTAGGGATTAATCAAATAAATTATTTATCTGGTACTTTATATCATAATTTCAAATTGAATTCATAATTCTTTTAATACTATGAAATAAATTAATATATGGGTTGTACTTCTTCTACACTCCAAGGGTAAGGGTAAGATGATGGGTGTGGATTGTTATTGTAAAATATCCAGTAAATTACATAAAAAGAAATACTGAATCCCAAGACTTTTTTTATATAAATAGTTTTTTATATAATAAAGAATACAAATTTGCAAATCTTAACTATTTCTATAAATATATTAGGCATGTTCATGTAAGGTGTTATCCTCTATATTGGTAGGAAGAGAATTTTTCTTCTTTACTTTTCAATATCTAATCTATAACATAGTTAATTAGAATTTTTTTAGTTATAATCTAAAAACCCCACTAATTCTTTTTAGTGATAACAAAAAACCCAATAATATTTTTTAGTGATAATAAAAAACCCACTAAAATTCTAAAAGTTTTAAACTTAAAAGTAAAACAACAAATATTTAGATTTTAATTATGAAAGAAATAATCATCTAAAGCCATCCAAATTAGTCAGTATTAAAAAATTAGTTAGTTAATTCGTTAAAACTATTATTATTTTAGGAATTATTAATTTGTACTATTTTTGACAATATTTTCATTTGATTTAAGGTCTATTTCATTAAAAACATTTTTTTATAAATATAATTAAATATAATTCTAGTATCCTTTATTACTTATTTTGTAAGATGCATCGATTGTGATAAAAATTTCTAAACTTTGGTAGATTTTAATTTTAATTCCTACCATTTTTAATTAATAGAAATATTTTTTAATTTACTATCAATTCTGATTTATTAGATGTATTTGTACAAATAAATAATAAAAAATATAGTTTTAAAGATTTAAGTGTTATTGGACTAATCTTAAATATTTTATATTTAATATCTTTAGTAGTTAAAAATATACAAATTTTAACAAACAACAACAAAAATTTGTTAAGAGTGGTGTTATGCACATAAGTTTTGGGTTCAAATCATAACCTATGAATATATGATTAGTAATTATTGAATTTCTCATTTAAAATTGCATGAGCATGTGTGTATCTTAAGTGAGTCTCATCTAAAGTTCTTGAACCTATTTCTTTAGTAAAGAATTTATGTACTTTGTTATTCTTTTTATTAAAGTTTAGCTGAAACATTTGTTGCTGTCATCTACATTTCTCCAACTTTTAGTCATTCTCTAAAATGGTATACATATATAATTGATATTTTAACACATTTACAAAATCATTTCACCCTAAACAAAAAATACATTACACATCTGCATTATATAGCTTCCAAATTATTTTCTCTCAGTAGGCCTATCATTTCTGAGCTCCCTAACTGTTGGTTTGGATCAAAACCCAATTCATTTGATAACTTCTGGCATAACTACATCATCAAAAGAAAGAGAAAAAATTACATCTTTGAATTTTCTGAATGAAGCAGATAGAGATGAGATACATACCTGTCTATATGCAGAAGCATCTCCACAAGACTTACTTAGCTCTACTACATACAATGTTGGACTAATTTCAAATACCTATTGAGTTTCACCAATAAGATAAAAAAATGTCAGAAAAACTATACATGCAAATTGCATATATGTGGACATCAGTATACATGCATTTACCTCTATGATCACTGAAAGACTACCTACACATTTCTGTGCTTTGATATCTTGTATCACTTTCAACTGAAATCCAACATTGTAGACTATTTAGACAAACTAATAATAATATTTCACAAGAACAACCTTTAACAAAAATAATCAATAATAGTGCTTACAATCCCATTCTTCTTCTGGACTCTACATCTCATCCCTGTTACAATGTCTTCTATCCTCTCCTCCAAATCTTTTGGTGGATGAGTGGATGTAAACCTTAACTTCCTCTCCGAAACATCCTGGAACATTAAGTATAATCTGTGTTACATGGAGTGAACTTATCTTAGGAAGTGGTAAATATTTTAGAAGTTAAAACATAGGAAAATAAGCTCAAATATCATAAATGTGTCCTTCCTCTGCCAACTGCCAATAAACTTTCATCCTCTTATCCTCACCTCTTTCTCAAATAGGCCAGAGAGATCTAGACTTGAAGACATCCCTATCAATTGAAATGCATTGACAAGTGGTGGCGATGTTGGACTACCCTGATCTGATTCAATTGACTGTTACCAATACAAATGTTCACTTGTTCAGATTACAGGCCAAAACATTAAGAACAAAGTGGTAACAATTATTAACTGTTTGACAAGTGAAAGTTACAAAGTATTACCGCATTATGGATGGAAAAGGCTTCATCATCATCAATGTACACACCCTCTTCTTCATTATCTGGATTTGCAGGAGTATAACCTTCCTTGAACCATTCATCTTCTTTGATCATAGCCATTGTTATCCGGGTTTTAGGATTTGGATCAAGCATTCTTTTTATAATGTTTTGAGCACCAGGTGATAGCCATCTTGGTATCTGAACGTCTCCTTTAAAAATCTGTCATCCTCATGGGAAAGAAAATGGCATTTGTTATATATATAATACAACTACTAAACTATGTAAAAAAAAGAACAGAAATGAATCATATAGGAATACCTTTTGATAAAGAACTGCAAGATTTCTGTCATCGAAAGGAAGATATCCTGTAAGAATTACATACAAGATAACACCACATGACCATATATCTGATGTTCCACCATCATAGCCTTTATTAGCAAGAATCTCAGGAGCAACATAGTTGGGACTTCCACAAGTAGTATGAAGCAACCCATCTTCCTGAAATTTTAAGAGTCACACAATTCAATCACACTAAAACTATGAAAATAAACTAGGAGGGATATCTATGCGAAACTAAAAATCTAGATTGACCATGTATTTCAATGACCAAGAATAGGAAATTGAAACAGTAAGACAGTACATGATACTTTAAAATATTCATAACTAGTTAGAGTCGTTTAAGAAGGAAATATGTCTATATAGAACTAAATTAACTAGCCATGGTAGGCATATCTCAATGATAAGGAAATGTGTTATTTTTAAACATATGTTTTACAAAACCACTTTCCTTAGTTTTCCCTTTTGAGTGAAAAATAAGTTGTGTTGAGGTATGGTTCATGAAAATGGTATCTCACCCTAAAATGCTGAGGCAAAGCACTAAGGTTAAAATCGGTTATCTTTATGTTCCCTTTGGCATCGAGAAGTACATTCTCCAGCTGCAACAAGTTATCAGTTGGTGAAAAAATGACACAAAAGTTGGTAGTAAGCATGGAGCATAGTTTCAATTCTAGTTCCAAGATACTACTATAACAGTTCTTGAGAAGACAAATAAAATACCTTAAGATCCCTGTGGAAGACACCTTTACTGTGGCAGAAGCTCACACCATCAGTCAACTGTTGGAATATCTTCCTACCTTCAGCTTCTCCAAGTTTACCTTTGGATGCCTGTAGTATAGTTCATTGGTTACCATTGCATTAGGCAATAAATCTTTATGTAATAATAATATCAAGCAAATGTTCCTTACAATTTTGTCAAATAACTCTCCTCCATTCACGTACTCAAGTACCATGTAAATTTTGGCTTTGCTAGCCAAGACCTGCGAGTATAGAACATAATTTAAGCATCTGTCTCATTCTTGTTCTAAAAAGCAGGACAGTGATACAAGATAAATGTTTTAGACCAAACCTTGTGTTAGATAGTGTAATAGATATTGTCTCAAAACACTTTGTGGTATAAGATGTGTTATTATTAGTACACATACTATATATTTGGTGAGGCCAACCCATCAAACATTAAACGCAGTGTTACTCTCTGAAATGATGACAAAAGCTGTGGGCCAATGCTTAACAACTAAAGAAAAATACAACATAAATTGTACTATTGAACAATTTAATACGCAACTCTCACTCATGCTATATGGTGCTCTAAATTTATAATGTACAACTATATATAAAGATTCTAAAGGGAATTTGTTTAGATATTTTACTTTTGAATATACTTTTCTAATTTATATGAAATCATTCTTCTATTATTTTTTTTGTCAAATAATCATAAAAATGGTTCTCTCTTATTCCTCATAGTTTTCTATCCTCTCACATCCTATTTATTCTCCCTCTCACATATAACTTTAAATTCTTTTAACTTTAAATACTTTAAATAATATTTTTAATTTAAACAAAACACTATAAAAAAAGTATAAATAAATACATTAAATTAAAAATTAATATACACAATATTAACATGTAAGATAATAAAAATTATTACTATCTATGTTTTGGCAAGTATTATTACTAAATGCTTCCTCTTGATGGTTGCATGAGAACCTCTATGCATTAAGTTAAGATTTATATTCCAGAAACTTAATAAAAAAAAACCCTCTAATTTTCCAATTGTATATAAAAACTAAAATAAATTTCTTGTTTCAAAAGCTTATTTTAAAGCAAAAAGAAAACGTAGAATAAGATTAGAAGCATTAAGTATACAAAAGAGTGTATAGTTCAAGGCCAAAAAGGCATAGAAAAGCAAAACTGGATTCCAAACGTGTTTTGAAAGACACGAAAGCAAAACTTGATTCCAATATCCAAACGTGTTTTTAGACATAATTTAGCTTCACTCCACCTCTACTTTCATTTTATTCCTTTTGAAAAAGGCACCTTCTTAGTGGTTCCTTATTCAAATCAATCAATTAAACAATCCCTTCAATGAAACTAAATAGCTATGTTATCCAATAATCCATTAACTTGGACCATACTTTTTTTATTTTTGAAAGCATATAAATTGAGAATTTTAAGATGAGATGAATGGTGACTATGACTTGAATTAAGCCAAAAAGACATAGAATGTGCACCCACACACAAATGTGGGGAAAGTGTAGACATAAGTGAACCAATGATTGAGGGGAATATGGACCTACATGCAGAGGGATTTGGCTAACTCCTCGCATTTTCTAATGATATATGAAATGCTTTCGTCAAATGTCTAATCATGCAATTTTATTTTAATATTTTGATTACGTCAAATGTCTAATCATGCAATTTTATTTTAATATTTTGATTACGTCAACGAATGAAGAAACTGTGCAAATTGGAGATCTGATAATACCGTAGACAAGTTTTCAGGAAGAAAATAAAAGCTAAGGTAACTTTTCTTGACCAAGTGGAGAAAGGCCAAAACAACGCATCAAAAATAGAAACAATTCTGCAATCAAGGATAGCAAACAGCTGCACTTTACACGTAAAACAAAACACTTGGCCAAGAAAAAACACAAACTAAGCAAATATTAAGGGATAAACAAAAAAAACAGTGCCAATTCAAAACCCAGAAAAAATTGGAGGATGAAAAAAAGTGTAACATTAAAGTTATAGTGTGGATCATTGGATTAGGATGTTACCTCGTATAATCTGACGACATTAGGGTGCTTCAGAAGCTTCAAGGTAGATATTTCCCTCTTTATCTGCCATGAAAAATAGATCAGAAAACTGATAGGTTGCGTTTCAATCGGAATTTACAAGTCACTAAAGCAGAGAGAAGTGATGTTGCAATCAAACAAACACTCGGCACAAAAATTGCAAAACAAATACAGAACCAATTGCATTTTGTAGGACCACACCACCTAGTTTAAAAGTCATGAATTGTGACAAAACCAGGTTTGAAAAGTCGCAATTTGGTGAAAGCACAGATTAAAAGAGAGTAAAAAGCAAATGTAAGTAGCAACAATGATTGAAGCTTACCTGATCAGTGTTATTGAGGTCAATAATCCTGCTCTTCTCAAGGATCTTAACAGCAAAAAGCTTCCCAGAATCAGTGTCCCTTGCCAACTTGACCTTCCCAAAATTTCCTTCTCCAAGAGTCTTTCCCAACTCGTATTTCCCAAGTCGTTTTCCATGCCCCTCCTTTCTCCCAAGGTTTACAATCACCATCACTGAAAAACACCTTTCTCTCAACACCCTCTTGCCAAAACGTGTTCCTCTTCACGACCCTTCTCTCCCTGATGCCAAAACCGATGAAAAGTTTGCTTCTTTGCGGTGCTGACCCTTCTGGGTTGCTTATGTACGAAAATCAAGTTGTGAGTTGAATTATCGGTAACGGTTGCAAGTGAAACAAGAAGGTGAAACTGTTTGAAACGGCTCCTCTGTGAAGATAACAACGAATGAGAATTTCAGAATAATAACACGCGAATAGAAAACGTTTAAGTTGATGAAGATTTCGGAAAACAACCTGAGCCTGAAGTTTTTTCAGCTTTGTGCGAAGAATAGTAAACGGCTTTTCCTGTTTGAAACGGTTGCCAACAAATGGTAGCAACGTGGTGATTTGTTGTGTAGTGTTGTACAAGTATTTTGTTTTTGTTTTTGTTTTTTTGAGTGTAGATACAGAGCCATGTATGATGAAAATGTATAAATAGAGTATTTATCATTTTTACTGGTTCAAACCGTTCAACTTCTCTCTTGGACAACGGATTCCCCACACGTAACCTCGTATCGCTTTCACGTTACACCATTGGTGGGTGATTCACGCTTCATGTTCGGAATTTTTTCCCAATTCATTCTCAACCCTAAGCATCTCTTTAATTCTCTGCCTCTTTTTAAAACAAATTAATTTTTTATAGAGATTAGTTTGGTAACACTATTATAATTAATTAAAACATAAATAAATATATTAATTTTATTGAAACTGTATTAAAACATTATGTATCCTTTATTTATTTATTTTAAAAAATTATTTAATAATAATTTATTTTATTAAATAAATTCTTTTTAATTATTAAATAGTAAAGTTATCTAATTGAAATATGACACTAAAGAAAGTTACCAAATAGTATATCATTTTTATATCTGTTAATTTTCTTAAGTGTTATTGGACAATTTTATCCTTTCATAAATAAAAAATAATTTATTTAGTTAATAAAATAAATAATTGAATAACGGCAAAAATAATTAAATAACTAATCACTATCTTTTTTTTTTTATATTTTTCTACGTACACTCCTTTTTGTCTTTTATTTTTTTCCTCTCCTTCCAAATTCTTTTTAAGATTTCCTTCTCATAATTTATTTATTTCAAAATTTAATCACGAGTTAATAACTTTTTCTATTCGAATAAATTTTTCAAATAAAATAAGTTGTTAATATATTTAGTTTTTTTTTAAGTTATTCGACTTTGTTTGTTTGACCTAACTTTCCTTTTTTTTTCAATTAGGTCTTAATCTTTTTTTTATATATACATCATGTATTTTACTCTCTAATACACACAAGTAAATAAAAATTTCTTATGTATTTTCTTTTCTTTGTTTTTCTCTCTTTTATGCTTAAGTCATGGTCTCTTTTTCATTTGCAATTAGGATTCATCATAACCTTCTTTTCTCCATTGCGATTACATGCAATTACGTGCGCTCCATTTGATGCACCGCATCAGACAATGAATATTCATTTTCATTGACTGTAATATAAGTTTCTATTTACTTTAAATATTTATTGTTTTATATTTTTTTCTTATAATTTTGTTATCAGTGTTGGTAGAGTTAGATGAGAAAAATGATAATCTCAACTTATTTTTCACGTACTAAAATTTGGTGATATTTGAATACTTTGGTCTAGGTCTCTAGAATTGGAGTAGTTCTCTTGCTTATAGCTGGAATTTCCTTGGAATAAGGAATTTCAGGTAAACAAAACTAGTTTTATCTTTTAATAGAACTTTAAGTTAGATTATCTGGATGTGAAGGTGAGGTGGTCACAAGTTTCAAAATCCTCTTGCAATGTTTGTTTTGTTAAGTGAAATAGATGTTATTTGATGAAAATTATTTGAAGTTTACACAATTTGAAAAGTTTTTTAATGTTTAGATTGATGGAATATGTATGAATTTGAGTACTTCTGGGATAATGTGTGAGTCGTTGTTTGATTTGTGTATTATGTATTGACTTCTATGTTGTAAATTATTGATGGTCTAGGTCACATAGACTAAGACATTAGGTGGTGAGGAGCTGATGAGGGAGTTCATACACACTATGACCACCTATAGATACACGACTTTGGTTATATTGAACTTACCATCATCCCTTCTCTTAAGTTCGCTTATAAATCTAAGTTTTGAGTATTGAATCAGATGCTAGTATCTAGTAAGAATTACATAATACGAGTCTTCCGGAAGGTTTCAATCGACATTCTGCTATTCTTAAATATCTTTGATTATAGATCCATGTGTGATATATATGATTGTTGTATATCGGTATTAGAATAAAATTGAATTATTGTGATTGGTACATGAATTTTGTATGGTTACGTTTGATTGAAGAAAAAAAAATAAAAAAAATGAAGTATTTATGATCTAATTGTTTCTTTGTAATTTTTTTATATTTTAGAAATTTATTTAAATAGCTTACCCGTTGAATGTGTTTTTTGTTTTATGAATTGTGATGATTCTACTATTACACAAGCAAATATGGATGTAAGTGTAAGATCATTTGAAGACTATAAACTTTATTAAACTTCTCCAACTTTTCCTTGTGAATATCTTTATATCTAAAGTTGTATATAGTATTTTGAAATATTGTATTATTTGTATAAATCCTTTGTTGGGTTCAGAGCTGATGTAACCCAAAAATACATGAAGATGAACAAGGATCTTATAATTGAAGGGTCATCTCAACAAGCAAATAAAAACTTCATCAATAGAAGAAATGGACAAGACCCAAAACATTTAAAAAGTTCTTCTTATTAGTCTTCTCAAAAGATGAGACTCCAGCCCAATTAATATCCTTTTGAAATATCTTTAGAATAGATTCAAGATAGAACATTAAAAGTGAAGTAATAGGAAAAGTCATTTTTCTATAATAAGGAAGTGACTTGGATAGGGGCGCCATTTACATTGTCTTTTCATGTACCTTGCCTCTTTATTTACAATGACTCTTCATGTATCTTACCTTTCATGTCCAGTCCTCTATTCCTATATAAAGAGGAGCCTTGCTTTTGTAAACATAAATTGAATATTTAAATTGAAAGTGAAGTTACTCTCCTGAATTTGAGTGGGTTCTTTGTGAGACTTGCTCTCCTTCTCTTTGTCTTATCTTGTGGGTCTTGGGAATCCTCAAGTGGCGGCACTCTCACTCATCTTGGAGCCTTCCACCATCCAAGTGGCG
>Ga0123342_1003898_pt1 | contig 23426 bp, 12 predicted proteins | sample Turbeawhitnodule_FD_89960 | JGI IMG/M metagenome (GOLD analysis project Ga0123342, IMG submission 89960) | Root nodule microbial communities of legume samples collected from Mexico - Turtle bean Mexico white nodule | ecosystem: Host-associated > Plants > Roots > Nodule | place: Mexico: Nepantla... | reverse complement strand
ACGTATTAATAATTAAAATTAATATTTTATTTATTATTTATTTTATTATAATATACAAATTAATATTAATAATTAATAAAGAAATTATAAATGTAATATATATATTAAAATATAATTTACATGGATGTAATTTATTAAATTTTTAAAACAAAAATAATGTTAATTCACCTTTCCCCTCAAATCTCTTCAGGAAGGAAGAGAAAATTTTAAACCAAAGAATTGCCTCGTTTTTTGTGTTTTGATGCTTTTATTTTATTTTTTTTTCAACTTTCTCTGTTATTCACCTTTCTTTGCCATTCTGTGCCCGGAAACAAATAGGCCCTTAGAGACACAGAATAATTAGTTGTTATAGTGATTAAATTAGAAACTATTTTAGAGACTAAAAATATTTTGATTTTTAAATTAGTATCTATTATTGATAAATAGTTTCTAAATTGATATCTAATTAGTTACGTTTTAACTACCAATTATTTATATTCTAAATTTGGTAGCAAAGCTAATCAGATATCAATAATAGAAACTAATTTAAAAAAAAAACTCTAAAAATAGTTTCTAATTTAATTAATGTATCAACTAATTATTATTTTTTTCAAAAAGTAGTTTCTATTCAATGATTTTATTATAGTGATTTTAAGCTTTTTTATTTTATTTTCTCTAAAGTATATTATACTGTAGCAATGTTTTATTTACCATAAAGTTAAAATAGTCAATTATTATGGTAAACTGTGACTATTGAGGTAACTTTGTCCAAAACTTATAAAAACTAAGAACGTGTTGAATTCATTAAAATTTAAATGTGTCAAAGTGGATGAATTTTCATTCCACATTATATGAATTCAATGTACTGCTTAATGTTAGGTTCATGTAGAGCTGGAAAGTTCTCGTCCTCGTTGGTGTATTCATTTTTTAGTTTGTTGGGTGTCAATTTCTTACGGTAGTCAAGGAAGGAGAATATATAAAAGATTATACGTTCTAAGTTAATTTTCGTTATTATTGGGTGATTGAGGATAATAAATATTTATAAATATATACTTTTGTTTGATTTTGGAAAGTGTATTTTTAAAAGATGAGTCTTTGAAAATAGGTTTAAAATAGAGTTATCAAGTTAATCATAATATTACACAATTATTCCATACACTTTAATTACATTAATGATATTTTTTGAGAGAACATGTATTAGTTTTTTATGTGTATTTTACTAGACTTTTTTAATATATTCCATAAGGTGTTCGACAATGATAGTACACTAGCTCACAAAACTCGATTTTTTTTTGTTTTTTAGAGTCAGATTGTTAGTTAATGATTTAAAGAAAAATTATCTTGTTTTGGTGATTTAGTTGGTGTGAGATGTATTTTGCTATCTATATGTACACTTATCTTCCAAACTCGATTAGACAAGCGAGTATTTGTTGGACCTATCGTGCCACCTACTATCGAACCGCTATCGGACCATCCATAATATATAGTCTCACGCACGAGTTGACAGTCTCGGCGTGAGAGGGTGTGTTGAAGATCCTACATCGACTAGAGATTAGAGCCTTTCATTGTATATAAGTGGGTGTAAACTTCAACCCTATGAGCCGGTTTTATGGGGTTGAGTTAGGCTTAAAGTCCACTTCGTAATATATTATTTTAGAGACTAAAAAAAGTATTGTATTTAAGGTAGTTTTTATTATTAATAAAATTTATAAATTTTTCTAATTAGTTACTTAAAAATTTTAAAGTTAGTAATTGTAGCTAATTAAAATGAATATTAAAATTTAAAAATATGCGTTTATCTCAACTTTAACTAACTCACCAAAATTGTGAAACACATTTTTTCCGACCCGAAGGTTTTACCTTGTACATTTAGAACTATTTATATTTTCTTTTTTAACTATTTAACTATTAACAAAATAAAGACAACTTCTTCTTTAGCTAGACGATAACACCTTTTGATATAGAGAGAAATCATGTTCTTTATAGTGGTGTTCCTAAGCACTGAGTGAACATGTTTAATTAAAGGAAAAAAGGAGGGACACAAAGATACCTGCATGAATCCTGAACTTCACTAAAGAGAAGAATGTTAAAATATAAAAAAAATACATTTAAATTTTATTCTAAAGTCATATAATAAAATTTTAATATTATTTTATTATTGACATCAATTAGGTTATATAAACATATTTTCTTGTCATTATCATGTACTAAAGTTAGTTAAATAAGATTTATTATGTTGATTCAACAATTAACATAAATTTAGACTATATAGAATATGAATTTTTATATCAGTTATTAAGTAACTGATATAATAAACAATTTATTTATTATGTCAGTTTTTAATATAATTGAGACAATAAGTAAGTTGCAAATTCTTAAGCTATTATTAATCTCTCCTTAATCGTAATTCTAAACTATTCAAATAATCATCACTTGACTCTTGAAAAAGCAGGATAATACTCTAAGCATGCTTCTTCACAAGCGCAACTTCACAGGCTCTTTAAAATTAATATATCGAAAGGGTGTGCAACATATTAGGCATGAGTAATTATATGTCATAAATTTAAATGTTAATTCCAATCAAATGTAATTAACGTTCTAACCTAAATGAGTGTTCATAGAAAATGCAATACATAGAAGAAAGGAAATTCAAATTTAAAATTCATTATTGACTCATATTAATATTGTCTTATTTTACATATGAATGAACTAACATGGGCTTTTGTTGGGCTTAAATAGTTGGCTGATACTCTTCACTTCATTGTAATTTGGCAAATTCTTTTTGCACATATCAATTTCAACATACATTCGATTTGTCACTAAAATGATAAAAACATTCTTGTAAAATGATAAAAATTATCTTAAATAAAAAGAGAGTGTGAATAAAAAAAATACTTGCATTTGGATTTTTAAACACATTTCTAAATTTTAAAAATTCTTTTCTGAAATATATTTCTAGATTTTGTATTCCAAATTTTATTTTCTAGAATGTATTTTTTACATTTCAAATTTACTTTTTTCCAAAATAAAATTTGATTTTTTAATTGTATTTTATTCATTCTAGATTTTTAAATCCAGAATAAAATATAATTTTAAAAAATTTAAAAGATAATAGAGTAGAAGTTGAAATGGTTCACTAAGAATTTGTATATAAATTCTTAGATTGCATCTTGTGCTCTTTTTGGACTTGATAGGTATAAATATAACCTAGACTAAAATTACTATTTACATCCATTTCATAAAGATAAATAAAATATAAATCTAAGTCCAAAAAAAATATAAAAATAAATAAACTAATAAACTTTTTTTTTAAGTAATAACATATTCTTTGTTATTTTTGTTTCATTAACGCACTCATCACATGGAGGAGTAACAATTTTTTTTGTTGGCGGAGGACAAGAGAAAAGAGTTAATTTATAAAGGGATTTTTCTTGTTTTTAATTGTCTGACTCGTTTGGAATCATTGTTATGTTTGGTTAGAGTAGACATTGGTAGATTATCATTATCCTTTTTCACACTTCTAGCATTTCAAACTTGTTAATGTACCTGTCAATGTTGTTTGAAGAAGTGTCTGGATTGCAGTTGTTGGTGAGATTTGAAGACATAGAAATAATCACTTTTTAAAATGTGGTGTGTTTGATCATCCTTGGTTCAATTAAATGTATGGTCTTGAGTTACTTATAATTTTGCTTATGTATACTTTTTTTTTTATTCTGATTGGTGTCTTGATCATCTGTTTCGTATGTATTTCATCAAGAGACTTTGAAACTCTAGACCTTTTGTTTTTTAGAAGATTGGGATGAGGTATTAAGTTGTTTCTGATGTGTCTTTATTTTGATTTGTTGACTTGTTTTTTAGTTGCTCAAATAGGATATTTATGGTAAGCTTTTCACAGTTTTGTATAAGAGTTGGATTATCCTAAAAAAATTTATGTTTATTTATTTATTTTGATGATAAAAAATAAACTATAAATATTCTAATAAAACATAAAAATGTCCATGCCATCCTTTCTTTTAAGTTTACATGGTAATATGGGTTATTTTGGTAGCAGTATTCATCTTTTCTACTTTCATATAATCATAAGCAAAATTTAAGGTGCAATTGATCAGAATTTCAATATAGAACAAAATAAGACAAATTTCATTATTAATTCACGAGAATAATAGGTTTTGCCTTGATGAGCAAATTCGTTGACATAGTAAAATATAAAAATTTGGCAACATATTTTCATATTTAAAACTATGGATAATTTTCCAAATAACTATAAGTGTGTGATGATTTTGGTAACCGTTTGTCCTGAAACTTTAGCCACTGTTCCTTGACATTAACAATGAATTTCTAAAACATTGGATCATTAATGAACACGTTCTTATTGAATCCTTACGTCACCCTTGTTAATTGCTCAGTCTACTCAAACTATTTGTGGGCAAGCATCTTCCAAGGCATATTCTTATTAATGGGATTATTCTATTGGCTCCAACTGTTAATATAAATATTTGAGAATGATATTAGTTCAATTTAATTTTATAAATAAATTGTGCACATATAAATCAAGATGCATATTTTAATTCTTAAATACTTCAAATTAAAATATATATTTTAATAAAATTTATTGTTTTAACAATCAAATATAGAACACTAATTTAAATATCAAACTACCTTTTACAAATATCTAACTACCGAAACCAGATCAAACCAGAAGATGCAGATAGACTTAACGAAATGATGACCCATACAAAGAAAACAGAACACATATTGTTTTAAAAGAGTATAATATATTTTAATAATTTATAATTATTAAATAAAAAATATTTTAGTACTAGAAAAACTTGAAATTTATTATTATTAAATAAATTAAATTGAGTTGATTGTTAATTGTTGCATACTAGAATTTGTGATTGAAGTTAGAATAAGTAAAAGGAGGATTTTGGGTGGCTTTGTTTTGTCTCTTGGTTGGAGCACTGGACACAGGTTGCCAAAAGTGGACATCAAGTCTCCACTAATTGCAAAGGTTTGTTGTCCACCCACTTCCAATAACCATGGCATCCATGACATCCATTAGGTATCTACTGTTTGAATGATTTGACAATTTTTCCATTTTTTTTCAAATTAATGAATAATATATAAAATAAATTAAAATAGGTATAGTCTATTTATGATGTTTTTTTTAACATATAATTCTTTCGTATTTTTTTTTATTTTTCTTTTTTAATAATACTTTCTTTTTCATGTGATGACAAATAATTGTTGTTACTAGTTGGAATCTTAAGTTGCATAGTGATATCTAACATGAAAGTTTTTATTTAAAAAAATTAAAATTGATTTTTATTTTTAATTTATATAAAAATACAATTTTAAATTATGAAGAAGTTGATTTCCTTTTTAATTTTTTATTATTATTTTCTTCTTTTTATCCCTCACTTTTTTTATGAATATATTTTATCCAAATAAGAAAACTTTGTTTTCTTATAAGGGTTTCATTTTCCCCTAACTCATATAGCTTCCCATAGGAAACTTTGACAACACCATATGCAACAATGTCCTTAAAAATCATGCACATCCCACTGTCCCCTTGTCAAATTTTGCTTTTTTTTCTGTCTAGATTCTCCATACAAACTTTCATTTTTTGCTTATCAAAAGGGAAAAAGAAGGATTCTCTATATAGACTAATTTAAAAATGGTAAAACTCTGTTCAAATATACTTTCTCTCTGTTCATAACATTTTAACTCAAAACTTCATTTAAGAATAAAAAAACCTTGTCAAACTAAACTCAAATCACATTATTGAATGTGACAAATGAAAATATAATATAAGTTAAAAAAATGTTGAAAATGATTAATCAGTTTGAATTATGAATACCAGCAAAAACTAAATTTGATTTAGTCATTGAATGTTTTGGAAACTGGACCTTCATGGAAATGGATTCAACAAGCAGCAAGTTTATCATGTATTATATCCGTACTTCCTTTTTTTTATGTCTTTGCTCTTTAACTTGCTTTTGTTTCTGTTTGACTACTTTTTTCAAAGTCTGAAATGATTTATATAGCTAAGGAAACCTATAAATTATTGAAGATGGCATGTATCATACAATACCATTTCATTTCATCCATGTCGTAATTATAGTCAATATTATATTTCAACAATTTTTTCCACAAACATTCAAAAAGAAAAATTAAAATTAAATTAATTTTTATAAGTATATCACGTATTATTTATTAAATTTATTGAATATATATGATGAAAATCTCACATCGATTAAAAATAAGAATATTAACAATAATATTTTTTTAATATATAAGTGAATGCAAGATTTTGAAAAATTGAATTGCTAGTGAACCTTTAAATCAAAGCCATTTAGAATCTGTTTAGTGAAAGTTTATTAAACTTATTAAGTTAATTACGATCTAAATTATTATATCCAATTGATCGATGCTGTTTTTATATATAATTTGGGTTAGAAATGAAATCTGAAAAATTCACATAACAATAGAATAAATTGATTATAATTTAGAGGTTAGTTGCGAATTCTTATTAGAATCTCTTAACTAGTAAGTTGTTATCCACAAATATAATTGTGATTGAGTGAAATATTTCAGTGACCCAAGTGTCGGTTTCCCAAAAATTGATTGAGTTGTTGATTCTAAAAAAAGTAAATTTCAATCTTGAATCTCTTTTTATTTTTAATACAGATTGATTATAATTTGAGAGTTAGTTGCGAATTTTTAATTTTTATTAAAATCGCTTAACTAGTGGGTTATTATTTTAGAAATATAGTTCACAAATATAGTTGACATTAAGTGGAATATTATCGGATTTTCTAGAAATTGAATTATCAAGTTGGCAATACAAAATAAAAGTAATACAATCCCAAAAACAATTTCTGATATATTTTAATACATGGTATTAATAGTAGGATATATTTCAATAGTATGCGTAATTTGTTTAAATTATTCTTTAGATAACCATTCACTTATACTACTTAACCATAGTAGTTAATGTTATTTTTTACCAACACGAGTATGACTGAAAGATAATAATAATATTATCTCAAAATTTAAAAATAACAAATAAGCATTTTTTATCTTCTAAAGTAACATCAACAAGAAAACGTTAGTGGGTACAAATGTTCCTTCTAAATAGAAAATCACGTTTGGATCTTTGAGGTTGCTCGTTTTTAAATTACAAATAGCGAAGGAAAAACGCTTCCTGTGAAAACTGCAAAGCGCTTCCGTTTGTGAGTAAAAAAGCAGTTGGTGGGTGAAGATCATAGAGAAACGCACTTACGGTTAGCCACTCTCGCATGAGATGAGTGACGAATGGCGTTGGACAATGGGCCCACTTCACTTCACAGTAGGCCCACTTCACGTCACAGTAGGCCCACTTCCCTTCACAGTGGCCCTTCCCTTATCTCGTCTCTCTCAATCATCAAATGCGCTTTGTCACAATTTCACTTCCCTTCTTCCAATACAACCTTATCCTTCATATTGCTTAATATCAAATTTGATAATAAAAATTTCAAAACACTCTATTCTTTATTCACTAACAAACTATAGTGTGTACCTTACTAGGTTCACATTTATAATAATTATTTTATAAGTCATAGCATTGATTTTAATTTAGATTGGTTAATATTATATAATCACTTTAAATCATGTTTGTTGATAACTAGTATTCGTTCAAAAAAATCTATTTGACTATCTTTAATAGAATATTATTTTCCATATATATATATATATATATATATATATATTTTATTTATTTATAAAAATCCATCGGATGTTAAATTTCTCTTAAACTCACCATTTATTGTAATCACTACAAGAAAATCATCATATAGAAATCAATTTTAGAAATAACAAATAATTAGTTGTTATAGTGACTAAATTAGAGATCAATTTAGAGACTAAAAAAAAATTGGTTTCTAAATTATTTTATATTATTGTTAAATAATTTTTAAATTGGTATCTAATTGGCTACCAAAGTTTTAACTACTAATTATTTATATTCTATATTTGGTTGCAAAAACTTCGGTAGCTAATTAAACATTTAACAATAATAGAAACTATTTTTTTTAGTTTTTAAGATGATCTCTAATTTAGTCACTATAGCAACTAAATATTTTTTTTTATAAAATTGGTTTCTATTTCATGATTTTCTTGTGATAAATACATATATACAAAATTGTACATAAAGATATTTTTTCTTAAAAATATTTTACTTTAATTAGATAATTATGTGTTTGGAAAAAGACAAGCCTTAAAATATATTTTAATGGTTTTATAAAGTTTAAAAAAAATTCCATACTATATTTTTTTAAGTTTACTCAAATGCACATTACAATAATGACATAATAAACATTATTAAAAAAACTACTGAAGTAACAAATCTATCATAAAATTAGTTAAAAAAAAAGTCACAAACATTTATATTCACAAGTAGCAATAATGTACTTTTACATTGCAATGTACAATGCACGTATTAAGTATAAATTTTTTTCACAAGGGACATATATAAATTTCCTTATAAATGGTAGAAAATAATATTAGGTATAAATTTCCTTTACAGTGGATATGGATGTAAATAAATTCCCTTACAAATGGTGAAGGATAAATATATCAAACAATAAGTGAATATAACAAAAAATATATTATTGTAAGAGAGGTTTGGACAATAACTTTAAGAAAGTATTTTTTATAAGGGAGCTTCAGACAATAACTGTTATTGACGGATGAACAATTGATTTATTTTTTTCGGTCATGTTTTTCTTCTTCTTTCTCTTCTAACATTTGGGCATAAGCTCTCAATCTAGAGTGTATCAACAAAAAGTTCTTTGACGCTCAAGTGAATGTTTGGTATTCAACTACAATTAATGCTTTAATAATAACGTACATTTGTTTTTGTCTGTTTTGCATGTTTATATGGTTGTGATGAGCTCTATTATTGTTGGATCGTGATTAACATGCATAACACGATTAAAACGTATTACCTAATTCTTATATATATTTTAACATGTGTTAATTATCTTTTCTATCTTAATGTATTTCGTACATATCAATCGATCAACATCTGATACACAATTTTGAGATTGTCCGACCTTATTAGTAAAAAATAACAACACAAAAAAATTACTATGAAATTGTGGCACATACATCACAATTACATACCAACATTAGGTCACAATAATGTCCATCACCACAGAAAAGAAACAAGGAAAGAAAAGAAGGATGTTGCATCATTAACTTCAATAAACATTTTACATAAATCAACATAACATTTATATATGAATGTAGCATGTACAAAATACTATAAAACACATTAACGAAGTTACAAAGGAATCTCTAACCTAATATTTAAAATACAAGTTATTCTTCTTCTTTAAAATAGATTATTTATCATAAAATCATAAAATCGATTTTAAATTTCATTTTTTCTTAGTGGTGAAAATTGATAGGTAATATATGATTATCATTATGATTTGATATGCAGGATATATATACAATGTTGTAAAATTTCATACTTTTAAAAACTGTGTGATAATAAATTATTATTTGTTCAAACAATTATAAGGTTGAGTGTTTGCCACTTTTCAAAATGTGTGTTTGTAATAAAATATTATTTGATACGCAATCAAAGTAAAAGGTTGTGAAAGTTTCATACTTATCAAAATGTATGATTATCATAAGGTTGTGAAAGTTTGTTACTTTTGCAAATGTATGATTATCATATATAATATATGAAGCAAGATATAAAGTTGTGAAAGCTTGATATACTTTCCAAATTGTATGATTTATCATAAGCAGTAGAATATTATATGATACGCAACAAGACACAAGGTTGTAAAAGTTTGATAGTTAAACATTTTAATTAATTTTACAGTTATATTATAATAAATATTTTTCATTATTTTTTTTTATTTAAATGGAATAATGAATACAACTAACATATTAAAATTACTATTCACACAAATATACATCCAATTATTATATTTTTAAATATATGTACAAGTATACCCTACTTTATATCAAGTAGTGCGTCTATTGTTAATCCATGCATTATCTTCAAAATACCTTGCTATTATTTGCAAGCTTTAGCTTGAAAATATCTCTAGAATTACGTGTCAATTTACAGGTTTCAGTGAGAAAATATTGTGTAACTAATTGAGAAAATGTTACTTTTTTTTTCTTTCAGGATGCACATTTAAATTTAGATTTAATATTCTATCATTATTTAATATTTTAAGGTGTATTTTGTTATTGTATTTTTAATTTTTTTCACAGGTATTTGTATCTCAATTTATTTAAATATTTTATTAAAAAAATGTCTTAAAGCTAATATAAAATCAAACACAATTTTGATTTGTTCAATTTTTTTATTTAATATAAATTCAAATAAAACAAAATTAACGTTTAACAGTTTTTTAATTGATTATTTTAATTTTTTAAATTTAAACTTAGTTTTTATAGCAATGATTAAGAAGTTATTAAATATTTATAACGAAATTTTGTTTAAAAATATTTATTATAATTTTTTATATAATTATTGTTATATTAATTATTTTTTTCTTTTATCAATAAATAAATTACGTAATCACATACCTAAAAACTGTATTATAAATTTTTTATCATTATAAATATAAATATATTATAAATGTAATATTATTAAATCATAAAAACCTTATTAAAATTACCAAAAATCACTTGATTGAAAAAAAAATCTAATTTTTTTTTTAAAACAATATACTTTTGACTGTTTACAATCTTTTAAATCCATTTAAAATTATTTTATCAGTCAAATTTATATCACTAATCCTTCAAACTATAATTGTATGTGCAATTTGAAAGTTCATTAATACATCAAAATCAAACAGCATTAAAAGAAGTTTTGAGAAAATTTTCGAGATAGACTGTAAATAATAAAAAAAATCATTAATAATCTAAGAAATTAATATTTTAATTATATTTATTTTATTTTTAAATTTAAAATATTATTATAATAGGTTCTCAAATAGATGTGGTTTACGTAATTTTCTCCACCAGATAATATCCAATTATTCATACGTCACTTACTTTAAATCAAACTATATGTATATAGGAAGTAGGGAAGTAGAAAATGGGTGTAGCTAATTGGAAGATAGAAAAAAGAAAAGAAAAACACATGTAATGGGTGCTAAAAGCTGTGCAAAAGAACCCCACATGTAATATATATTAGGCTAATGTTTGTAAATTAATGAGAAAAGTAGGTTTATTCTTTTTTAACTCAGGTACAGATTGAATTGAGTTCTCAAATAAGTCCACATTCATCCTTTCTTCATCTGTATATAAACCATGCTTGCCAAAGTTCAATAGAGAGTGATTTGTTTTCAAGCACAAGGGATTTGAAGAAGACGATAGCTAGGTATGGAATGGAAGAAGTGTTATTTGGATGTGATATTGGTGCCCTTAGGATTTCTTATGAGCTTTGGCTACCATTTCTGGCTCTGGCACACTGTTCGAACTCATCCACACACAACTATCATTGGCATCAATGCTAGTGGAAGACGCAATTGGGTTGCTGCCATAATGAAGGTATCTTAATTTACCTCTTCCAACTTTGGAAGTTCATAACTTATGTAAAACAAAAATGATCTAAAATTGTGTTAAATTGATCACAGAACCAATATGGATCAAAATTCATGTTTTGTTCAATGTAAAACTAAATATCTAAAATTGTGTGTACTTGTCTTTTTCTTAGCACTTGATGAACGTTCTTTTAGTAGGTTATTAGCAAACTAGTATTAGGATTTTCACTTCGAATAAGAAGAGAATAATGAAGTGATTAAAAGTGAAAGTATTTTGTTTTCCTTTCCCACTAAGATTTTTTTCTTAACTTACTGAAGTTCTTACTAGATAAACAAAGCAAGATTGTTCTTATATTCATGCAATGCAAAATGCTTTGGAACGAGACGTAGATAATGTGCATGCAAATCTACATGTTAAGTATATTAAAAAAGAAAGCAAGACTTGTGACATTTCAAATCTGTCGATCACACTTTTTAATTTTAGCTTTTATATTCAAATTTTTACCCTTATTTAGAATTTCATAAACTATTTTATTATCTATTCTCAATTAGTAAATAAATATTTTTACCACGTATTTTCATCTTTTTCTTGTTTGTTTTAATCATAGACTATTTCTATCAATCTACCCAAAAGATTTCAGAGGCATCTTTTTAAAAATGGTTCATGAATGTTATGGGTATATTCTTCAATCTCCACTCGTGTTTCTTCAGACTTTAATGGTTATTACCAATAGGTTATGTCCTTAATAAGTGCACCAAATAAATAAATCAGTAACAAGGTGTGAGTCTTCATCCTGCAAAGATAATAATGAAATATATTTTGTGATACTTTTTGACTTTTTTCCAAAATTGGCGTGTCTTATATCCCCATCAAAGTTTTGCCAAGTATCTATGATTAATCGCATTTGCAAATGGCTACACATGTAGAAAACTCATTTTAGTGCATGAACAAAGTGCATGTCTAGCTTTGCACTTTTCATTACCAAGTACAGTTTCACTTAAAAACTAAGGGTCATGGTCATTATTTTCTTCCACTAGTTTTATGGTACACTGAATTGTGACCCAATTCATAGAATGAGCACACACGCATGACAATAATTCAAGAATGATTAACTTGTGGCAGGACAACGACAAAAAAAACATCCTAGCTGTTCAATCACTTAGGAACACAATCATGGGTGCAACCCTAATGGCCACAACCTCTATTCTCCTATGCTCAGGCTTAGCAGCAATCATAAGCAGCACCTACAGTGTGAAAAAGCCACTTGAGGACACAGTTTATGGGGGGCATGGAGAGTTCATGATATCACTAAAATATGTGACTTTGCTCTCCATTTTCCTCTTCTCATTCTTCTGCCACTCCTTGTCCATAAGGTTCATAAACCAAGTGAACATCCTCATCAACACCCCACAGGACCCCATGTCCTTAGTGACTCCTGAATATGTGAATGAGATATTGGAGAAAGGCTTCCTTCTAAACACTGTTGGAAACAGACTCTTCTACGCTGCACTTCCTCTTCTGCTTTGGATATTTGGCCCTGTCTTGGTCTTCTTGTGCTCTCTCACCATGGTTCCAGTGCTTTACAATCTTGACTTTGTGGTTAGTTCCAAGGGAAAAATGGACGTAAATGAAAATAGACATTTTGTATGAACTGATCAAATGTAGAAGTTAACTGAGTTAAGTAAATTGAAGTTGCTCTTTGTAATAAAATGATTAAAAACATGTTGCATCTTCTGCTTCTACCCTTCTAAGATGGTATTCCAAGGGATTTTGACTGTGTTCAATAATGTGGGTTTGGGATAATGCAAATCATATGTAGTTTAACTACTATGTCGGATTTCGATTTACTTTGTGCTTTTGCAAAACCATATAGTATTGCATTATTTTCTCCTATAATGGTTCAAGTATACTTCCTTATTCTTTAATTCATTATTCTATCACTCCAACTAACACTAATCAGTATGAGAAGGGTATAAGAGTGTTAATATAATGTTTTTCATATTTATTTGTATCTATTTAGAGAAATAGAAAAACAAAACAAAAAAACTCATTGTAGATTGCATTGTATTATATTTAAATATCATTTTAAGATATTATTAGAATTTATCTTACGTTTATTGAATTTATTATATATCTTTTTGATAATTACTGAGTCTTGAATTTACAATGTGAGAGACTATATTAAGATTTTATATTAACTAAAAATATAATCAAAATTATAGTATATAAATAAATATTAATTTTATATTATAAGTCAAATTTTTAAACACTAGAAGAAAATGAAATAAAAACTAATTTATATTAATTTTTATATTTAAACACTACAAGAAAATCAAGAAATAGAAACTAATTTTAGAAAAAAATAATAATTAGTTAAATTAAATATCACTTTATAAACTAACAAAATTATTGGTTTTTAAATTAGTTTATATTATTGTTAAATAATTTCTAAATTGATATCTAATTATCTACTAAGGTTTTAAGTACCAGTTATTTAGATTCTAAATTTGGTAGCAAAAACTTTGTTGTTAATTAGATAACAATTTAGAAACCATTTAACAATAATAAAATTAATTTAGAAACAAAAAAAATAGTCTCAAAAGTGGTCTCTATTTTAATCACTATAGCAACTAATTATTTTTTGTTTTTATTTCATGATTTTTTTTTGTGAAATATCATTTTAAGATATTTTATAATTTATCTTAGGTTTATTGAATTTATTATATTATGTTAATTAGCCGTTCAACTAGAGGCAAGTGGCAAATTCTATTTTGTGCTAGTTGTTGTACTCTTTATTTATGTTCTACTTTCTTGATAAATGGTTGTGAATTACCATATTTAATTTTATGCAAAAGGGAGTTTTAATGGACAACTAAAAACCTCCTTTAATCACTATATTGGGTTCATCTATAAAAATAAGATATTTTTTCAATAAAGACTTATAATCATTATTGTATGAGACTCTTAATGATGATTGTAAATACACTTAAGATCAAAATAAGAATAATCGAGTTATAATTATGATACGGGTATATAATTTTTATATGTTGTCACTAAAAAAAATTAAATATAAATTAATTTTAGAGATTAAAATAACGAATTATTATTTAATTAAATTAGAGATCAATTTATAAAAAAAAATATATTAGTATTTAAAGTAATTTCTATTATTAATAAAAATTTATAAAATAGTTTTTAAATTAGTATCTAACTATTATTTAAATATGAAGAAAATTAGCAATACAGTTTCACAATCTCAAAATAAGGGTTTTTGAAGCATTGAAGAGACGAAATACATAGTGAAGTGACGGTGATGAAATGTGAAGAGGAAGAACAATACACAGTTTCAGAATTTCAAATTAGGATTTTGGAGGCATTGAGGAGGCGTAAGACACGACGGTAGTAGCAGCCAAGGAAGCTTGTGTGCGCTTGCATATGTTGGAAGGGTCAACAGTGAAGGCGTTTGCTCACGCATTGGTGCATCACAACTTGGAACTTCTCGATTTCTTCCTCTCCGTATTCACTCACTTTGCTTTTTGACTCATTGTTAGAGTTTCTGTTGTTCCTCTTGTGCTTGAGAAATGTGAAAGAAAACGCACTAGAATTGAATTTGTTGAATTTGCAGCACTTGGGCTATGTAGAAAGAATATCAAATAGCACCAAACAACCGTTTTTAAGATGTTTTTATATTCTTTATCTCTCACAGTATTCTTATATATCACTCTTTGCCTAAAAAAAGTAATCATTCATAAACTCACATTTCACCCCTCTCCACTCTTTTTTAATAAAACTTATCAATCTTTCAACTTTCCTATCAATTAAGTGAGAAAAAATAAAATAAAATTTTAAAATTAAAAATCTGCTTATTTAATAAAGAAGAATATCAGTTTAAAATAGAAAAGTAACGAATCTTTCCACCTTCTTGCACCCATCTCTCCACCCTCTTGCACCCATCTCTCCACTATTCTATCAGTTAAGTGAGAACAAATAAAATAAAATAAAAAAATTGTTTTATTAACTTCTAAAATTATAAAATGTCCAAATAACCAAAATAAATTAATAAAACAAAATATTAAACAAGAATAAAATAGAAAAACAACTTAGAGCAAAGTGGGTATATAGGTATAAAGGTATAAATATATTTATTTAAATATAAATTCATGTGTATTTATATGTATGAGAGATATGGTTTCAAAAGAGTTGAGGAAGGAGAGATAAAATAAGAGAAAAAAAATTAAAAAACTGCTCTACATTCAAAACTGCTTCTGATAACTGTTTTAAATAGGAGACTTTCCTGCCAGTTTAGTGAAAACAAATAAAATAAAATTTTAAAATTAAAAAACTACTTATTTAATAAATAAGAATATCAATTTAAAACAGAAAATTAACAAATCTTTTTACTCTTTTGGTAGTGAAAACAAATTAGAATTAACGTAACAATCTCTTCATTGTAAATTAAGGGAGAACAAATAAAATAAAATTTTAAAATTAAAAAATTATTTTATTAACTTCTAAAATTATAAAATATTCAAATAATCAAAATAAATTAATAAAATAAAATATTAAATAAGCAATAAAATAGGAAAACAATTGTGAAAAATCTTCTTTATATAGGTATAGATAATAATTCAGTACTAAATAAATTTAAATTTTAAAAACAAAAATCAAATCGAAACTTTAAATAAATCCAAACAGCAAAAGATGATAACTTGACTCCTTTATTTTTTATTTTTAATATTCTGGGCTTAAGCCCAATTTTTAACTTTGGTAGCCCATCTCACTCGGTGCATTTAAAGTTTTGAATTGTGTACAGTGACCGACATTGCTTTCTCCCTGGGTCGTCGTTTTTTCCTCTTCTACTCTCTCTTAGGGTTGGCACCCTTCTATTTTTTCCCAAACCAATCTGCGCAATCTTAATTCTCTCATAGCCTCTGCAACAAAGGAATTCTACGGTGCGCCCGATAAGGTAACGGTGTTTCGTTCCTTGATCCCTCTTTTTTTCTTTTTCAGATTTGATTTCCAAATCTTATTTGCTTTCAATTATTGCTCTTATGTATGCCGATTTATGAACACGATTTTTATGTAAGTTGAAATTTTTTATTTTCTGCTTTCTCTATGTACGATTATTTATGGTTGCGTCAAAATTATATTTTCATTCATCTTTGATTAAAATAGTGTATGTTCCAATAGATAGGTTTTGGATTATGACTCGTGAGGAGAGAGATAGCCGCAATTTTTTTTTATAGAGAATGAGTTGCATGCAGACTACGAAGGTTCGTTGTAGCTATGAACTCTGTGCATCAGTTATTGCATAGTCTTTTTGGGAGTCAGGAGACTTACTTGGGATATGAGAATCAATGTTAGCAGTGTTGAAGTGAGAGTTGGTTGGAGAACTCAGTGGGTTATGAGAATTAGCAATGTTAAAGTGAGGTTGTGATTTCATAGGGAGTGTTATTTTGAGTCTCAGCTTTTAGTGATTATGTTCTCCATGAAACTATGAGTTAGAGCTTCAATCTGGAAGTGACATAAGAGGACTGGGGCTACTACAGTACAATATTGGGGAAGACAAATTTTTCTTAAAATCAAGATAGAATATTTCATTCTAAGATAATACTAGTTATCCAAGGTTGTTTTCATCCAGCATCAAGCTTTTCATTATTTTTTTTGGGTTGTTAAATCTGGGATGATCTTCTGTGATGATTTTTCACGAATATCCCTTCATTAGTGCATTTATACCCTAATAAAGTTTAGGCTTAAAGAAATCAGTACTGTTTGTCCCTAATATTCAGTTTAAAGTAAATGAATGGGATTTAGAATATTATTTGGAGGTACCAATCTCGACACCATAGTAGGTGTTATCTTATGGGGATGAAAATCATAACTTATTCATTTTACAGACATAATTGAGCCTAAACTTCATTATCTTTAAAACTGCCATTGACCAACCAATTGTTAAACATTGGAATTGAAGAGGTCTACGTGTTTGCTTCTAACTTATTTGCTCAAAACTGTTTTTACTAGGAGCAACTGTTGCTATTTTATTACATACTATTATTGTATCTTCCTATTTTTTTCAATGCTAATTCGACAGAATGAATTAATGATTTCCACTCACCAATTAATTGATAGTAATGTGAAGTTCCTAGTTTTGAATTGTCCTCTGCATTTACTAATGTTTTCTTGTAGAGGTTTCTCAAAGCAGGAGCAATGTCTTCCTCTCATCTTCCTGCCACTACCGAGTCAATTGCTCTGGCAAATGAGGCCGCAAAGCCAACTGAGGCCATCTCCATTCTTTATCGGGTACTTGATGATCCTTCTTCTTCACCAGATGCTCTGCGAATGAAAGAGCAAGCAATCACACTCCTCACTAAGCATCTCACGGAAGAGAATAGGGGAGAGGATCTGCGCAGCCTTCTCACTCAGTTGAGGCCATTTTTCTCATTGATACCCAAGGCAAAAACTGCAAAGATTGTTAGAGGAATAATTGACTCAGTTGCTAAAATACCAGGAACGTCTGATCTACAGATTGCACTCTGTAAGGAAATGGTGCAATGGACTCGTGCTGAAAAGCGTACTTTTCTGAGGCAACGAGTGGAGGCAAGACTTGCAGCACTTTTGATGGAAAATAAGGAGTATTCTGAAGCTTTGACTCTTCTTTCTAGCTTGGTCAAAGAGGTTAGGAGACTAGATGATAAACTTCTTCTTGTAGACATAGATTTGCTGGAGAGCAAGCTGCATTTCTCCTTAAGAAACCTTCCTAAGGCAAAAGCTGCTCTCACCGCTGCAAGAACAGCTGCAAATGCTATTTATGTGCCTCCAGCTCAACAAGGTGCCATAGATCTGCAGAGTGGAATACTTCATGCGGAGGAGAAGGATTATAAAACTGCTTATAGCTATTTCTTTGAAGCTTTTGAATCATTCAATGCTCTTGATGACCCCAAGGCTGTCTTTAGCCTGAAATATATGTTGTTGTGTAAGATCATGGTGAATCAAGCTGATGACGTAGGGGGAATTATTTCCTCTAAAGCAGGACTGCAATATCTTGGGCCTGACTTGGATGCTATGAAAGCTGTTGCTGATGCACATTCTAAGCGCTCCCTTAGGTTGTTTGAAACTGCTTTGCGGGACTACAAGGCACAGTTGGAGGAAGACCCAATTGTCCACAGGCACCTTTCATCCTTGTACGATACCTTACTGGAGCAGAATCTCTGCAGATTGATTGAGCCTTTCTCAAGGGTTGAGATTGCACATATTGCTGAACTTATTGAACTTCCCGTTGATCATGTGGAGCGGAAGTTGTCTCAGATGATTTTGGACAAGAAGTTTGCTGGAACATTGGATCAAGGTGCTGGATGCCTTGTCATATTTGACGATCCCAAGACTGATGCTATATACCCTGCAACTTTAGAGACCATTTCCAATATTGGGAAAGTTGTCGACAGTCTTTATGTTAGGTCTGCCAAGATAATGTCATGAGCTCTCTTGTTATTTTACTCCTTTGTCACATTCATTGTTGCTGTGTTTTCTCCTTAGTGGTGACTAACTTATCATATGTTTCGTTTTATTTTGTTAAACTAAATTCTGGGAAACCTCTCCCGGTTGCTTTGAACGTTTAAATGGGTTTGGTGGCATTGCCAGTTGCCTAACCTTATTATCATAAAAATACATGTGTGCTGCTAGATTATCGCTTTTTTACCGGCTTGAACTGTGGGATGATTGTTAGAATCTTTTGGTATTGCGTTGGTATGCGATGCTTATGTGACTTGTATTAGTTTCGTACAACTACAATAAGAGCATTTTTCATGGCGGGTTTGACAGCAGAGATGAAACCACCTTTTTTGTGGGTCACCGTCACAGTTCTTGAGTTTTTTTTATTCTTTTCGTGTAAAATTATTAATTCTTAAGGTAAAATTATTAGAGATTAAATTATATAATTTCAAGATCTCACTTTGAAAGATAAGCCAAAATAAAAAGGTATAAGCCAACAATGGCATGCTAACTAAAATGAGGGAAGTGAAATTTTATGTGATACACACATAAATGAAACGACTAGACAACTAAACAAATCATAATATATTATGAAGAATGTTCAGACAAAAGTATGCTTGAGTTACAAGTTTGAAATGTGGTAGTAAATTTTAGAATTTATAAATGTTGTGTTTCTCAAAATGGTGTAACAATTGTTAAATTTAAAAAATATTATATTTCAACTCGAGTTTTACCTATTCAATTTATTTATTGAGTTCTTTTTAATCTTTCTGGATCCAAACAATTCAAAATAATGTGAATATAATATGAAGAGATATAATGACCAATTTTAGAAGAAAATAGATAATAATAAAAAGAAATACTGTAGAAGATTTATTAACTGTCAAACACAATAAGAAGCTACCGAGTCTAGTAAATCAAGACATGGAAGAATAGTGATGAAACAAGGTGGTGAAGAAGGTCATAAATAAATTGTGTATTAATTAATTTATTGAAAATGTGGAATATACTTAAATTCGGATACTAGTTGTTATTTATTCAATTTATTTGTAGATTTTTTTTAAGCTTTTTGGATCCAAACAATTCAAAGTAATATGAAGATATAGAACAACCAAGTTTAGAAGATAATTGATAGATAATAATAATAATAATAAGATATGTAGTAGAAGACTTAATAATAGACGAAAACATAAGAAGCTACCAAGTCTAGTAAATGAAGGCAAGGAAGAATGGTGATGAAATAATGTTGTGAAGAAATTCATGAACAAATTGTGCATTGCCTACTTTCCTGAAAGTGTGGAATTTACTCAATTTTAATTAATAACTATTGTATTTGTGGACCATGTTGTATAACATAATTATTCAAGATGAATGATTTATAATTATAAACATTGTTATGATTAAATAATTAACTATATCATATGAACTTTAAAAGATGAGCTAGTATTCACGCAAATTGAGTGGGACTTATTGCTTTAAAAAGTTGTAATCAAAATTAATTTGTTATTTTATGTTATGTATTATTCTTTGTTTTCAATATTTATTGTTGTATTTATTTTAATGTTAACAAAAAATTAGTACAATAAATTTGTTTTTAAAATTTATTATGACCTCAAATTTTTTTTTAATTCAAAATATATGAATTTAAAATAATAAATATCTGAAACAATATATAAGATTCAGTTTAAATTTTAAGAGTTCACCATTTTAGATTAATTTTTTTTTTATAGTTTTTGAGGTTGATGTGACATATTGCTATACACTTAAAAACATGTAAGAAAGTTTACCTAGCAAAAGCTTTAAGAATTATTATGATCAAATGAATTTTCATTTATTATTAATTTCATAGAATAAAAAGTTATATATATATATATGTATATTAAAAAATTAAATTAGTTTAACAGGGTAATAAATAAGTTTTTAAAGAAGATAATACATAAGTTTTACAAAATTAATTTATGTATAAATTGATTTAATTTTTTTTAATTGGCTAATATCTCTTACGCGAGATTTGAACATGTTATTCAATCTAGGATTAATTGTGTCTTGTGATTTTTGTTTTCATAGTTTGTGGAATAAGTCATCTTAGTCTTTTTCACGTCAATGGTCAATCAAATTCTCATTTTTAGAAAATTAATTAAATTTAGCCTAATATTTAATTATTGTTAAATCTCTAATGGTTTTTACCTGACGAATTTTATAGACCAAATTTTTTGTTGAGATTTGAACCTATTAGTAAATGAAAAACAACATTATAAAAGTAATAAATAATAATTGTTACTCTTTAATACTATTTAACTTATTATAATTTATAATTTATCTTAAATAAAAATATTAAAATTATGTTTTGGCATTGAACTTTTTTTTTAATTTTCAACTAATATTTAAGAATGAGGTCAGTGTGTTAGTATTACATAATTTGGAAGTGATACATAAATAAAATTCATGTTACTTAAAACTGTTAAAAATTTAATATAAATTAAGCGTTATAATAAATTTCATTAATTATAGTAGTAAAAGAAATTGATTTAAAAACTAAAACTGAATAGACTTTAATCATTCATTTAATGAATTAACACATTGAACCAGGAACATTAATAAGCAAGTAGTTAGCTCAACCCTTAGGAAAGGACAATTATTATAATTATAAAAATATAGATTGCATTTAGAAAGATACATATAATTTATTTTACTAGTACCTTTAAAATTTTATTTTAAAGAAAATTTAAAATAAATTTTATGAGATATTGATATTTTCTTAAAACTTGAAAAATACCAGAAAGTTTAAAAATAATTTTATTAAAGGCAAATTTTTATGAAAAAAAGACTAAGATAATAGGATGGAAGCAGTATGTGTTCCACCAAACTTTCATAAAATAATAATAATAATAAAAGTTACTAATCATTTTCTAAGCTTACGTGTTCCCGTTAGTTTATATTAGTATTAAGTTACACAAAGTAACTTAATTAATTTAATAATATTTATTAAATATAACTTTAATTATTAATTCTTAAAAATAATGTGTTAGGAACTCACTAGTAATTCTAATTTGATAATTATTAGTTTTTTAATACATACTTCAAATTGGTAGGTGAAGATCATGAACCTCCAATTTGTGTTGTAGCGTCAAAAATTGTTTATTACGTCATCAATCTGGTCTAAAACATTGTGGTGATCCAATTGAGCATGTGTTTGTAGTCCATAGTAGCTTCCAATAAAAGTACAATGCTCCTCATCACAACTACAACTACGTTTCTTCTCGTCCGCTGACTTACTATTCATGTAATTTACATCCGACGTTTTTGTTCGTTTAAAACGTTCAAAGCAATTTGAATGTAACTCACTTGTATTACATATAAAAGGACGACATCCATCCAAATTACAAGCTAATTAGATAGGAATCCACTAATAATGAGATTCTATCATTATTAAATTAATTGTATAAAATTGCGTACAATATTGCATACAATAATTACGTATAATTTGATAATTATTATTTCCTTTGCACTCACCTCTCCAGTTTCAAGTTGGTAGGTGAAGATGATGAATCCCCAACTTGTGTCGTAGCGTAAAAAACTGTTCCTTACATCATCAATCTGGTCTAAAGCATTGCGGTGCTCCAGTTGAACATGTGTTTGTAGCTAAGAGTAGCTTCCTATAAAAGTACAATGCTCCTCATCACAACTATGTTTCTTCTCGTCCACTGATTCACTATTCATGGAATTTGCATCCGACGTTTTTGTTCGTTTAAAACGTTCAAAGCAATTTGAATGTAACTCACTTGTGTTACATAGAAAAGGATGAGATACATCGGATACACAATTATGTGGAACTTCCATGCAAATAGGGCAAATTATATCTTCCAAATTATTTGAAATTATTCCAAATTGTCCCTACCTTAGAAGATAAAAGAGCTTTGAAATTATTTGGGAATAGGTTTTTGAATAAGTTTGGGGGTGTACCTCTTCAGTTTTAAAGAAAAAAAAAGGTAGAAAAAAAAGGAATACAACAAGAGAAAGAAAAGCAAAGCAAAATAAAGAAAATAAGAGTGGATCCTCTAATACATTGGATTGACTGTCTACTATATGAAAAAAAATTAAATTTTGAAATAAAAAAAGGAGTTGAATTGTCATAAATACTTACACTTGTTTTTAGACCTATCCTCCATTGCTCCTTTGTTTTTCTATGGTTTTAAGCCTATTTTCCCCCTTTTACCTACCTTTACCTTAGCCTAATTACATCCCCTTATGAAGACCTTTTGATCTTTGATTGCATGTTTTTTCAATTGTTATGAATATTAGAGTCTTGCTAAGCATATGGTAGTGTTTGTCTGCATGGGTGCTGAGTGTAAATACAAACCCTAAACACTTGAGAGTAGGAGAGTGTCCAGTGAAGTTTT
>Ga0123342_1003897_pt1 | contig 23444 bp, 12 predicted proteins | sample Turbeawhitnodule_FD_89960 | JGI IMG/M metagenome (GOLD analysis project Ga0123342, IMG submission 89960) | Root nodule microbial communities of legume samples collected from Mexico - Turtle bean Mexico white nodule | ecosystem: Host-associated > Plants > Roots > Nodule | place: Mexico: Nepantla... | reverse complement strand
TGTTCTTGGTTTTGTGCCTTCTGGTTTTTGGTTGATTTCTTGTGCTGCAGAGAGTATCCTAGCAAAACCGCACTGCCGCATCACCACTACAGGAAACGCCACTCTCTATGGCTTCTTCCATTACATTTTAATCCACACTCAAGATTTGTTTGTCATGTAAAAAGAATTGGTAAGAATTCATTCTAATAATTTTCTTATTACAAATACTCAAAAGGTCTAAAATTTGAAATAAAAACAAAAATCAATTTCGCATGAAAATACCAGAGACGGAAAAACATAATTAACTCTTAATTTTATTAAATTCTCAATTGAATTGTAGTTAATTAATTGGAGTGTTTGATTTACAGAAGAAGAAGGTGTTTAATAAAGGTTTTGTTTGATTTTTTACGTTATAATCAATACAATTTAATTAAAATATATTGATAATTTATTTTTATATTATCATCTATATATTTTAAATAAGTTGCATAGAGTTATAAATTAGTATAAGATAATTTTGTTAGTTTTTGTAATAATTATTTTGAAAATAATTTGTTATTAGTTAATAAGATAAAAAAAAAAACTAATACGGAAGTCTGCAAAAATAAACTCAGTAAAATAATAGCTATTTTGACTGTGTTATACCACATTATTTTCATTGAGCATTTAAATAATATCCTTTTGTTAAGTTGGAAGATTTGTAAGAGTCAAGATGAAAGTAACACTTAAGCATTAATATAATATTAAATATTTTTTACTATTTTATTTTTAATCATTTAATTAATTCATTTTATCTCTTTTTTCACTTTTTGACACTTTCTTTATTTTATATTTCTTTTATCTTTATTTCTCAACACATGGTTTGCATAATATATATTTTTTCATTATGTCTCTCAAATTTTTTTTTCAAGTAATATTTATAATTATTCAACTAGTTTACTTAAAATACATAAAACCATAAACTTAAACATATACAGACACATAAGAGTTATAAATTACTCAAACATAGTTTTAAAAACTAATATATATTATATAATATGAACACATTAAATCAAAATGGAAGTAAGACTTCCATTAAAAAACATCTACAATAAATCTTCTCAAGCTAGTTTCTTTGAGTCCCTAAAGTTATACTATTGTTTGCTGTAAAATAAAACATAACATTAAGGATAAGTTAGCATAAAATTTGAATATGCAAAGTTCATCCAATATCATTCATAGTTATAACATATACATTCCTTGTCTAAAAAAAATAAAATTATACCAAAATATTACATCACGTTCTATCATAACTTTATTATGATAATTCCTAAAACACTCATATTTTTATTTAAGATTAATATCTAAGTAGTATTTAATTTAGTCAATATAACAACTAAAGATAGAAATGTTTCATAGTATACAAGTGAGTGCAAACTTCATCTTATAACATTTTATAAAATTAAGTTAGACTTAAAAAAGGTAAATGGTATCAAATACATTTATATATCATCACTTATATATCAAAACAAGACAATTGATATAACATGTAATAAACGCATCATTAAATTTAATTATATTTTAAATTTTAAGATATTTGATTTCGTATAATTTTCTGGTTACATTAGTATTTTCTCAAGAGTGATTTTTGTATGAACATTAACTTATATTTCTATTTCTAATGAAACTCCTCTCTTTTCAGGAAGATAACTGGAAAAATGTTTGAATGAATGTAATTCCTGAATTTCTTTATAAGAATGCTTGTTTAAATATTTTGGAAGATGACATGTCCCTCTTTAAAGTGATAATTCATTTACCCTTTTTTTATTAACTAATAATTTATTAAAATCAATTAGAACATTAAATATTATTTTTTCATTTTATGAAGTTTAAAGTATTTAACAACTCCTACTAAAAAAATTTCGTTCTTCTTTTATAAGGATTTCCTTTTCTCAAATCTACAACTAATAAAATGAGTCATAGATTAGTTGTTCCAAATGAGTTATTTTTAAATTTGTTTATAAAGACGTAGTCTTATAAAATTGTTTTAAATCTTTTTCAGGTAATGAACACGAGATCCAAAAAGTCATGTATGATCCCCTTGCTAGAAGATAGTTGAATTTACCTTAACTAGTATTTTCTTAGAAAAAGTCAATTTGGTCTTAGTAATTGATTGAAAAGATAGAAAAATAGAAATCATTAAATGAAGATAATTGATTAGTTCAAACTTCTAGAAGATCCATACGTTCTCCTAAAGTTGAAGTGAAAGCTAATAGGATGACCTTCAAAACAGGTCAATCCAAGAAAAAATAATGGTAGTGATGTACAATTGTATTATATGATTTTATTACCGTTGTTGATTACAATTGAGGATTCATTTGATTAGACTTTTGAGACTCAATAGTTCCTTTTTGTTGCCTTTGAAAACTACGTATTAGATAATATTATTTTATTTACCTTCTTGTCTTTATTTTATTTTTGTTTTTAATTTAAACTCACAATGTAATTCTTAGGCTTGTTTTTTTTAAGTATGATTCGATCTAGTCCGTCATTGTTTTTAGTTTTATGCTAATTTTTTATACAATAACACATGCTATAATATAATATAATATAATATAATAAGAATTTTATCTAATGTGAATTTTATTATAAGAAGTATTAAAGTATTAAGCAAACACACTTTCACTTGTATCTTTATTTTCCCTACATTTAACAGTGTACATCCATATTGTTAGAATTAAAGAAAGAGGGTAACTGTTATTATAATTTTCTTAAATTTTTTCTATAAAGGAGAAAAATAAAGGAAAAATTGTGTGCTTACAACTTGAGAACTTGAAATGTTTTTTTTTAATTAAAATAAAACAGATAAGCTAGAAATACTTAAATAGAAAACCCTTATATTAACTAGACAAACAAATTAAACTCGAACTATTAGTTTAATGCACATATATATCATATACTCTACCATATGATGCATTAGAAGAACGACATAACCGTGTCCATTTACATATCAAACCCTAGGTTATGATCATATTAAATCTAAGATATATTTATGAATCTTGTTTGAAAAATTGAAACACAAAAATCGAAAAAAGAGGAAGTAATGGAACATCGAGGAGAGTGTGATGTAGAGACAAGAGAAAGACAATGGTGGTAAGATCCCTAACATGAAGAATCTCGAAGTCCAACCACATCGTCAAATGAGAGAAAAACGAGGAACCAAATTATGAGGGATTGGTTAATATGCAACACTGAACATTTACTATTACTTAGTTTCCAAATGATTATCTTTTTAACGGGACAAAACTTGTGATAACTATTATCGTAATTGTCATTTTTCTTGTGTTTGTGTTGTCATCTTCAATCCCAATTTTTTTTTTTTTTTTGATTTTAATGTAATTAAGTTTTTTTTATTAATACTCTTAGTGGTAAAGTTCAATCTTCTTTTTTATGTTCGATAGAAGTTTTCTTCTTCTGGTTGAGTTAAAATAAACACTAATGGTGTTGTTAGGGATTCTCTTGGTCTTGCTACTTGTGGTTATATTTTCCATGAGAGTATGAGAAAATTTATTGGTGGTTTCTTTCATTTCCTTAATGTTCAGACTGTTTTGGTTGTTGAGTTTTATGGAGTTATATATGCTATTGAACAACCTCAAAAAATGAGTCTTACTAGTTTATGGCTTGAATGTGATTTTACCTTGGCTTGTGCTGCATTTACTGTTAGGACTAATGCTCCTTAGATGTTTTGTAATAGGTGGAACATTATTATAGGAAAATCAAGTTTAGAGTTTTTCACATTTTTCGTGAAGGAAATGTTTGTGTTGATAAGCTTGTTAACTTAGACTTTATTCATAGAGAGTATTTTCATTGGTAAAATAGGCTTTCATCTTGTCTTAGAGTTCTTTATTAATAGGTATAGACTATAGACTACCTATGTACCATTTTTGTTAATATATGAGTTTTGATTTAATCCCCCATATTTTCTTGTATTTCCTTTTTTTTCTTTTAATAATATTTTTTTTTTTATGTGATGACAAATGATTTTTGTTACTTGAGGTATCAGCCTAACTGAAATGTCATTAGAGTTTTTATAAAAAAATATATATATTTTGAGTTTTATTCAAAATCCTAGTCAGTATTAAAATATATGGTGATGAAGATTTTGTTAACTATTCAAAATTGAAAAAAAACTTCAAATCTTGTAGGAGCTTTACCTATATAGATTAGTAATTACACATGTATTAATCTTTTGTAGTATTACTCGATCCAATATTTTAAGAGTCATATATATTATTATAAATAATATTTACTTAATTAAATGAGTTAGATGAGAATTATTTACTCGATGTTTAGAATAATTAATTATTTCATATATTTAGTTCGTTTAGTTCGTTTACTCTACAGGTTATTTACGTTATTTTATAATTTGATTTGTTAATTTGATTTGTTGTCGCATAATCACATATATTAAAAAAATATGTATAAGAACTATTCAAATATTTATATTTTATAAAACTTTCATTTTCTTTTGAAGATAATATATTCGAATAATTATGTAAATGTTATAAAAAAAATTATGTATTTTTTAATGTTTGTTTTGAGGACTTTACATAATATATGTGCGATTCAAGCCCAACGCTAAAGATACTTTGTTAGTATAAAATTAACCACTCATAAAAAAACTAATTAAAGGAACATAGATGGGTGGCTTCGCTAATAAAGACGTTGCCCCAAGTTGATTACTAGTCATTTAATAGTTAATTTGCTAATTAATTATATGTCAATTCAGAATTAATTTTCTCACACTTCCCAATCAGTTCATCAATTTTATCAAACTCTACTTCTATACCTCACGCATTAATCGTGAGTGCAAATTGTCGTCATAAACAACGAATTTAATTTATTATGTCTAGCTTTTTTTTATTTCAAGGTAACTTAATACTTATATATAGTTATAATTCAAAAATTAAGGCAAATGTTGTAAAAAAAGTTATTTATGACACAATTTTTGCATCAAACCTTTTTCTCTTTCACGTAAAAAAATACAAAGATAATTATGAAAATAAAATAAAAATGTTTACATTGGACTACATGATATTTTATCCAACATAAATTTACATAGTCTACATTCACGTTAAAGTGTTAATAGACGTAAAAAAATTCTAAATAACAGATGTAAAAGACCTATTTTATACTATTTTTCATATAAATTTTAAAAATTAACTATAGGATTTTATGGAAGATAAAATTAACGAATTGGTAGTTATCATAAAATTAAAAAATTGATCCCATATATTTATAATTTTTATAAATTTATACAACATTGCTGAATTAAAATCTACTCACCAGTTGCATAACAACTTAAAGAATACATGATATTTTTATTTTATTTTATTGTTTATGATTATATCCCGTCAATAAGATTACTTTATTTTCTTTCCTTCTTATAAAAAAAAATCTTTATATTATATTATATATATAACGGTTGAAAAATTATTGAGCGTATAATTAATTAAGAGCTGGTTTAAATGATTTCTTATCTCTTTTATACATATAATTAATTATCCTCTTAATAATTTTTCAATCGTTATATATATATATATATATATAAATAATAAAAGTTTATGTTTAATCTTCATCCTTCATCATGTCCATAAATTTGTTTGATCCAGAAAAATTAGTTTATAATACAGTTAGTTTGAAAAAAAAAAATTGTAAGAGAAGAAAAACAAAAGATAAAAGTGGTCTAAATAAGAAACTTACTACTAACCTATGAAATGAAACTATTTAGATCCTTGAACTAAATTATTGGAAAAAAGAATACTATGTTTATCATCTTGATTGTAGTGCACATTATTATCAATTTTTATCAATAAAGAATATATAATAAACTAGAACATTTAAAGGATATTAAATCCCTAACAAAAAAATTAAATATATATTAAACCTTCACTTATTATTATAAAACATCATTATTATTATCGTAAATATCATGCTATCATCACCGTATATATAAAGAAAAAGTTATTTTTATTAAATAAACAATAAATAACTCTAGAAGTTACTCTTTAATGGATAAAGAAAAAAAGTAATTCTTTATTAAAAAATAAGATAAGTTACTTAAGATACATTCTCCCGAGTGATTTCATATATAAAATAACGCCAACATAATAAAGTATTAATTAAAATTAATTAAGAAATTTACTGAAATAAGTGTTTTTATTAATTCATGTAATCAATTTTTAAACGTGTGGTATTAGGACAGAGAGAAATACTTTAATAGAGAAACATCTTATAAATATATTTTCTTTTAAGACTTAAAAGGCAAATGACAAAATAAATAAATTAAGATACATTTATCAAAGAAATGCATTAATATTAACTCAAAGAACTTCTCACTTAATCATAATATTATTTTTATTTTTTCGTGAAGGGATGCGTGTGGTGATAAGTTGCTAATTTAGGATTTATAACTCTTTCATTGGTATAATAGACTTTCGTCTAGTATGTTCTTAGAATTCTTTATTAATAGGTATAGCCTATATATGTATAATTTTTTTTAACATATGGATTTTGTTCTAGTTCTCCTATATTTTTATATTTTTTTTAATAATATTTTTTTCATATGACAAATGATTGTTGTTACTTGAGGTGTCAGTATAGTTGAGATGTCAGGTAGCATAGTAATGCTAACATGAAACCTTTTTATAAAAAAAATTATAACAGTATTTTAAAAATAAAAATTTAATTTAATTCAACTTTATATAAAAATCTCTCTTGAATAAGCTTTTCTCCTACACGTGAAAATCGAAACATATTTAACGGATTCGATCAACTTAAAAGTAAACAAAGTGAGACAAAAACAAAATGCTTGACACATTGGTTGGAAAATTATTAAAAATCTGAGATGCTGAGGAATCATGTTCACATAATATTATAGTGAACTGTTATACCTTAATGAATGCAATGTATTAAAAATATTGAATAGGAAGATTAAGAAAAAGGTAGGGAAAAAGCAAAAATATTAATTGAAAAGAAAGAAGCACATTATCTGAAACATAATTGAAAGCCCATAAGAAGAAGAAGAAGAAGAAAATGATATTTGTGACAGAGACGAATGAGAAAATGTAGGCAACAGCATTACTAGAAAGAAGTTGAATTGTTGGAGTGATGTGATGAATGGAGTGACCGACTGGGTTGTAATTCCGTCCAGAATCTATGGGCAAAAATTGTGGACTGCAAAAAATGTCATTTTGCAAATCTCAAACTGAATTTGATGCTGCCTATAAATTGCAAACCCCAAGGTGAATCCTGACCTCAGCACAACACAACACAACACTCTCAAACTCAACTCAACTCACACCATAATCATCACCTCTTCAATATATATATATACACATTGCTACCTTCTCTCACACACCACCAAGATTCTCCTAGGTAGAGATATTCATATTCTTTTTCTGCTACTTTCTTCTCTACAATCCTATCCATAGCTTTCTAACCTGTGTGTTTTCATCTAAACTATTTTTCAAATTCTTCACCGTAGACCTATCATGCTATGCTTCATTTAATCATTTTTTAAGGATTTGGTTTTACTTTGGCTGTGTTGTGACTTCTGGCTTCTGGGTTGTCTAACAAGACAGGGATGTGGGAGTCCCAGAAAACCAGATAAATTTTTTCTGGTTTTTTTTTTATATTTGGAACCTAACATGACTGTTTTTGTTGACTTTTTTTTACTTTTATCAGAACATGTCTCTTTTGTGTTCATTAAAATATTGGACTTGTGATTGGTGAGCTTTATGATGAGATACGATATGCTTCAGTTCTGGTTTCCCAGTTGTCTTCTGGTTCAGTCTCTCTAACCCAATTCAGGCACTTTCTCTTTCTCTGCAAAGGGTATTTCAAAAATTAATCTTTACGGAACCCCACTTTTTGTTTCGTCCTTTTACCCTTCCAGGGCTACTTTTTGGTTCCTTTGACTTTTTTGTTTTTACCTTTTTTTTCCTTTGTTTTTTTTTATGCGGGGTAATGGTAAGTGGTAACTTAAAATTACTTCCTTTGTTGAACTTTCTTCCTTGGTTCTCGATATTTATCGGGCTTGTTTCTCTCCTTCACACGAACTTAGCATTTGATGGTTTAAGATTTTTCAATTTTCGTATTGGTGCTTGGAACAGATCTTCTTTGGAATAGTGTAGTTGACTTGAACAAAGAAGGAAAAGCCAGAGATCGAAGTTCATAATTTCCTCTCTGATATCTGTTCCTGGCTTTGTTGTTTTGTTTTCGGGGTTCATCGCTAGCCAATTTGGTTGTTTTCTTTCATTTTCTACATCGCTGTCCACTGTTTTAACGTTTCCCTTTGTTTGGTCTTTGTAATGGTTCAGAGCATCCATTGAAAGCGCATTTGTCCTGTTTCTGGCATTTATTTTTCTGAATTTATTGATCTGGGTCCTATTGCCACCAAAACAGGGATTGAAGATCACAACACAAGAAAAATGACAATTACGATATTAAGTCAAATAAGTATAAAACCTCAATTAAACGGGTTGTTTGGCTTTATTCATATTTTGCTTCGGTTATGCAATAAGATAACCTTATTCTTGTTGTTTGGCTTTGTCAGAGTTGTTTTTTATGTAAATCAATTATCCCCATGCCTCCCTCCCTTGTTTTTGCTCTTTAGGACTAACATTTATGGGGTTACAAGAGATAATACTGAGTCATAACTCAATTCTATTGCTCCTTCATATATAATTGAGTACTATTTTGTTGTTCTTCTGTAATAGCTGCAGCTGAAGGACTGTGAAGATGTTGGAGAAAGTGGAAGGACTTAACATGGAGAGAGTGATAGAGGAATTTGAGAGGGTGACAAAGGATGCTGGGAGGATTCAAAGGGAAACGCTGAAAAGGATTTTGGAAGACAACGCTTCTGCAGAGTACTTACTGAATTTTGGCCTGAATGGGAGGACTGACCCTGAGAGTTTCAAGGCCTTTGTTCCACTGGTCACTCACAAGGAATTGGAGCCTTATATCAATAGAATACTTGATGGGGATACTTCTTCTGTTCTAACTGCCAAACCCATCACAACCATGTCTTTGAGGTCAGACTTCACTCATGTTTGTTTCATATCAGTAGTTGAATTTGCAATTCAGATCCTGAAAAGGGAGAAAATTGGTATTTTTGCAGTTCTGGCACTACTCAGGGAAAGCCAAAATTTGTACCATGGAATGAGGAATTGTTTGACACCACATTGCATATATATTACACCTCTTTTGCCTTCAGGATCAGGTTTTCAATTTCATCTCTTATTTATTGTTTTCCTCAATGATTTTCATTTTTTCTGCTAGTTGGAATTGGCAACTGACACAATTCCATCCTGTAGGGAATTTCCCATGAACAATGGCAAGGCTTTGGGCTTTGTCTACAGCAGCAAGCAGTTCAGGACCGAAGGGGGTGTGCTAGCAGGAACTGCCACCACCAACGTGTTTCGCAGCCCAAGGTTCAGGAGCACAATGAAGGCCATTCAGTCCCCATTTTGCAGCCCTGATGAAGTTATTTTTGGTCCTGATTTTCACCAATCATTGTACTGCCACCTCCTGTGTGGGCTAATATTCCGGGAGGAAGTTCATATGGTGTCTTCCACATTTGCATACAGCATTGTATCTGCTTTTAGGACCTTTGAGCAAGTGTGGGAGGAGCTTTGTGTTGACATCAAAGAAGGTGTGCTTAACAGCAAGGTCACAGTTCCATCCGTTAGGACAGCCATGTCTAAGCTGCTCAAACCTGATCCTGAGCTGGCCAGCTTGATCCACAGTAAGTGCATGGGGCTGAGCAACTGGTATGGCCTAATACCAGAGCTTTTCCCCAATGTTAAGTATGTTTACGGGATCATGACTGGTTCAATGGAGCCTTATTTGAAGAAGTTGAGGCATTATGCTGGAGAGTTGCCTTTGTTGACTTCTGACTATGGATCTTCTGAAGGGTGGATAGGAACCAATGTGAAACCAAGAGTGCCTCCTGAATTGGCCACTTACACTGTGCTTCCTCAAATTGGCTACTTTGAATTCATCCCTCTGAGAGAGCTGGAACAAACTAAGGTAGATCCCAATTTCCTTTGTATGGATCCTAAGCCTGTGGGGCTCACTGATGTGAAGGTTGGTGAGGAGTACGAAATAGTTATCACCAATCCAGCAGGTATTCAACTCTTCCCTTGCTATTTTTTTTTCTACTCCAAGTAATAAATCAGGACTAAGAATCAATCATCATCACCATTCCTCAAACCATCTCTTTCTTCAGTACAATTGGAAATTTTGATATTGCCATAATGTTTTCAGAAACTCATTCTCTATTTCACAAATTAGTGTTTTTATTTTATTTTAATTCGTTTGAGAGGGAGAAGGGTGAAGAGGTTACCTTTCTTTTTATCCTTCTTGATATGACCTACATGGGACCAACTTTAAGGAAAAACAAATTCCTAGTTATTTCCAAAGGAACATAGTACATACCTAATCACATTAACATTTGTACCATTCGGAGACATGTCCACTCTTAGTCGCTGGCATCTAATTTTGGATTTGGGGTACGCGTGTCTCTTCTTAAACACTTATTGAACAGAAAAATAGGAAAAAGATTTTAAATTAAAATCTTTATAAGTTAAAAATAAGTTCATATACAACTTATAAATGTTAGTGTATATAACTTCTTTAAATTTTTATTTTCACCTTGTACATGAACTAAATTTAGTTTATGAAAAAGTCAATTTCATTTTTTTTTTCTTCTAAAAGTTCATCCAAAAGGATCTTCTACTGACAGCACCTTGACTTATCTGCATATCCTTTTGTTTTTCATATTTACATGTATTCCGTTAAACAGGCTTTGCTGTCACAATAATAAAACAGTACAACCAAGCTTTTTCCTACTAATAGAGTTGACAGAATAGATCAAAGAACCCTGCAACTTTCTATTGTAAATCACATAACAATAAATTCATTTTTACCTTTTTTCTCAATTTTCCTCCTCCTGTATTAATTGAGCTGTCCTCCATCTACATTGAGTAGAATTGTATATGCATCATTCATACAATGGTAGTAATATTCTTCAGAGGGAACATGTTCATATATAATTTGTAAGCAAGCATGTCAAATTCTAACCTCATTCCACATTTACATCATAAATGTTCTTGGTAACAAATTTTGAAAGATATTTTACCCTACTCTTAGAGCTAAAACAGGAAATACAATACACACAATGCACAGTAGCACAATATAGATAGAGTACTAATATTATTGATAGCTAAATTTGAAGTCTCTTCCTGGTATATAGATACTGATCATCAATCTTATAACTTGGCATAATTTGCAGGCTTGTACAGGTACCGACTTGGCGATGTGGTGAAGGTTATGGGGTTCTATAACTCAGCTCCAGAGGTGAAGTTTGTTAGGCGCAGCAATCTTCTGCTTAACATCAACATTGACAAGAACACAGAGAAAGATTTGCAGATAGCTGTGGAAGCAGCATCTCATTTGTTGGCAGAGGAGAAATCAGAAGTTATAGACTACACTAGCCACATAGATTTGTCCAAAGAGCCAGGGCATTATGTTATATTCTTGGAAATCAGTGGAGAAGTAAGTGAAGAAGTGCTTGGTGGATGCTGCAACTGTTTGGACAAGTCTTTTGTTGATGCAGGTTACACCAGTTCTCGCAAAGTCAACTGCATTGGGGCCCTTGAACTCCGACTTGTGAGGAGAGGAACATTCCAGAAGATTGTCGAGCATTACGTGGCACTTGGATCTGCTGTGAATCAGTTCAAGACACCAAGATACGTAGGCCCTACAAACACCAAAGTGTTGCAAATATTGAATGAAAATGTTGTGAAGAACTATCTCAGTACTGCCTTCAATTGAATAATAATAATAATAATAATATTTAGTAATGATAGCTATCTATATAGTTTCCTTTCCCAAATGAATAAAAGTTTACCTCATTTCTACTTTTGTTCCCATTCCCATACTCAATTTTTTTTTTCTCTGACACAGTTCAGTCACACCTCTGTCATCTTTATCACCTCTGTTGCACCTTCTCCACAATATAATAAGCACTGGTTGACCATAATGGATAGAAATCCACATGTTCCGTTGGAAATGAAATCTTGAGTGTGCTAACTTTAAATAATATTGGAGATAAAGACCACTGTTGTCGGGAATAAACTTGAAAGATCATATGAATATGCACCCTAAGTGCAAAACACAGACAAAAAAAATGTTAGCCTATTATAATGATTTGATAAGCTGCATGTGGCATTGGTTAAACTCATCACATTAGAACTACACGCAAAGTCTTATGGTTTATGGTTTATGACACCTAAGGTTGTCATTGACTTATGATGTTTGGACACTTCAATATGTTTCCCATTATAATTCCCACTGTTGTTGTATGTTGGATGGTCCAAAATATCCTATAAGAGGCATGTTACAGTTTTGGGATATTCATGAATCATTTTCTCTCAAGAACATGCTTGTGGCCTTGGAATTTTGTCATTGAATGTATATGGGAATTGAAAAGGGAGAATTTTATGTGCAAATGTGCTTTCCAACTCTTAACCAACCAAAGATTGGAGGATAAATAGTGGTGGGTCAAAAGTTGTTGCTGAGAGAAAGTGTGGAATATTTTTGTCATTAATTTGGTGGGATTTAACTGTCATTAACACTAATTATAGTTGTGGTGCACTATCAGGATCCTCCATGGTAACACAAGGTGATTAATTAAAAGAAGACAAATGAGGTTTCTCCATCACTGTACCTTTCACGTGACTGGGACTTGTTTTATGAGAGGAAAAGTGTAAGAATCCAGTGCTAGAAAGCATTGAAGGAAGATAGTGCTCTCTTTCTTCACTTATGCTACTCTTTCTATGGATCAACTTCCCCTTATGTTCAATGCATATTGCCACATAAAATTTGCATTTTTATTGTCGAAGAAAAAAGATATTTAATCAATTATTTGTTCACCAATGCCACTTTTTTACTTCTAATTTCCATTCTAAACATTTCACATTTTTATACAATGCAACTTTCCATTTGTTAATAATTTTGTACATGTGCTTACTCCCAAACCTAAAATAATTTATCTCAATTCAAATTACTTATAATTTAAGAATTTTGATATGTTTACAATTCAACAGTCAGTTGATTGATAATACGACTTTTAAAAGTATAAAGAATTTTTTTTATTGAAATGTAAGTTCATTTAAAAAGATGGAATTTTTTTGAAAGATTATAAAATGGTGTTTCTGACAATGAAGTTGTTAAGCTAACATTTTTTTTATAATTTAACATAATTTAATAAAAAATAATAATTTTAGATATTAAAATAATTAGTTAAGTTGAATAGATTAAAATCTATTTTATAAATTAAAAAAATTATTTGTATTTAAATTAATTTTTATTATTAATAAAAAGTAAAATAGTTTAAATTGATAATTAACATTAAATATTATTTATTATTTTATATTTTTAATTAATTTTTAAGATTAATTTAAAATCTAAAATATTAGTAACTAAAATTAATTTTTAATTTTTTTAAGATTAATTTAAAATCTAAAATATTAGTAACTAAAATATTGATAGTTAATTAAATAATAATTTAAAAATTATTTTATAAATTTTTATTAATAATCAAAAATTATTTTAGATATTAATAATTTTGTATTTTTTAAAATAATATATAATTCAGTTAATATAATAATTAATTATTTTTACTTTTAAATTTAATTATTATTTAATAATTTTATTGTAGAAATTCAAAATATTTGAGATGAATATTTTAATTAAATTTAATAAGTCCAATTAAATTCATTGTTTATTGACTTAGATATTAGATTTTGAGAATCTAATTTATTGCACCACACAATTTTTTTGTCACTTTTTATTGAGGTTGATGAACACAACCCAACCCAACATAACTTATTTATTAATATAATATATTTTTAAATTTTAATGCAAATGTTTTATGAAACAATAAATATCGAGAAAACTCACATTCCACACATTTTTCTTTCGTTCTTATCCCAGTCTCATTATCTACACACACTTCTAGGTCTTTCTCACCTCTACATATCTTTCTTCTTAGTTAATTTAACTCATTTAAAACATTATTTAATAAAAAAATATATATGCGGTATAAATATTTAAAAGTATGTCGGTAAAGAAAAATTATTTACTCAAAACAGTATTTTTTTAATTATAAAATATTTTTAATTTTCAGATTCCCACAGAATCAAGACAACTCAATTATTGCTGAATTTTTTTATTTGATTTAAAATTAATAAAAAATGTATTTAGATCTAATCTAACTTTGTTATTTTAACTAGATTGGACAACATGTTGGTGACCCATGAATACCCCCATGTTTCTACTTTTCTTATAAAACCACCATAAGAACTAATAAAATGAAAAATATTTGCTCATATGACTGAATCATAAAGTTTAAAAAAGAAAAGAAAAAAGATAACACAAATATAGAGATAAAATAATTAATTATATTTATCTTATTAAATACAGATGGCACCAATTTTTTTAACATTAAGATTTTAAAATATATCTTCAAAATATCTTTACTTAAAAATACATATGGGGTAGTGACCCTTTTTGAGTAAAGAAGGCAATGGAAAAAGCTTTATAGTCCCCATTAAAGTTTATGTGAATTAGGTCAACATTGTGAGCAACACCATCTTCCTCTCTTTAGTTGCAAGGGTTTTATGAGAGTATGATGAGTATCACATGTAAATTCCAATTCCAATGTTGAAGAGTAGGACACAAAATAGAAGGAGAACCAACATTGCACATGCACAACACATACTAGTTCCACACATCATCATGTACATATATAACATATTCTCTTCTACCTACCAAAATTCTAACTAATAATCATTTGGCCTACAACTTATGATCAAAATCAAAATTGGTGAGATATGTGAGTCAAAATTGTTAAAGTAATCATCGTTTAATCATCATGCTAAAAAAAATTGAAAAGCAATTCAACCCATCATTTTTTAATCATCTTTTATTTGATTTACTTTTTTTATAGGATAAAATTTCAAATTATTAAAATAACCATAAAAAATTAACATATTAATATGCATATAACATGTGTTAATATATATATAATATCGTAATATAGGTATATCAAACATAAACATAATTTAAATAAAATCAAAATAATCTAAAAAAATAATCTAACATATTCATCTTAAAACTTAAATTTCAAATAGGCAAATACAATCCAAAATCATAAAAATAAAAATTTATATCCAACATCAACCGTTGATATCATAAATATTTTTCCACCCCATTTTTAATTATATTTAGTTTGTTATTAGACTATATTGGGATATTTAAAAAAAAAAACATGAAACTCACTAAAGGTTTAATCCAAATCAGCTAAGTTGTCAGTGAAAATTTATAATTTTTTCAAGTTAACCCATCTTAAACTCGTAATTAATCAAGTTCACTACTTCAACAACTTTGACAGCTCTATATTATAAACAAATTTAGTTATTAGATTAGAGTTAATTTTTTACATATAAATTTTTTCTTTATTTTCTTTACCTGTTTTCAGTACCATTTTTTAGTGAATTCAGATTTTGGCGTAAAGCCAAGTATCTTTTGTTTTTCTCTATCTTGAATATTACAAAAAAATTGTCTCGTAGCATTTGATATTTGTTTCCTTAGTTTATCTCTTAACGTTTATTTTCATCATCATCTTTTGTTGTCTCTTTGTGTTTGTTCTCTTCTGCTGTCATAAAAAAAACGTGCAAAAAAAGAGAAAATTACAGATTGACAGAAAAAAAAAAAGTTGCAAAAGAAAATGTGTTGGATACTAATAAATCATTTGGTTTAAATTATACACACAATCTAAAAGAAATTCAAACAAGAAAATATTTTAATTCTTTTCTTTTCCCCTTTTTGGCTTAATAAGAACTCTATAATTCTTTCTTGTTTCAAATTCAATGGTTTTTTTAGTAGTTTTTTACTTTCTAAAGTTATCATATCACCAAAATATTGATTGTTTCTTGGTATATTTTTAGAAATAATGTTCTTACTTAAGAAAGTATGATATGCCATTTTTTAATCTTCCTCTCTCCATTGTAGATAAATATATCCTTATACACATTTAGCTCAATTCAACCCCATCTATGCAAATAGGGTTCATGTCTCTTTCAAACAAGATTTGAGCCATGTTTGTATCCTACTATTGGTGGATTTCCCAAACGGAACTTAAACTATTTTGGATCATGGAAGTTGCTATTTCCATGGTGGAAGACAATGAAAGGCAAAAGATAAACATAATCGCATTTCCATAGAAGTGGATTATGGACACTTCATAACTCACAAAAGCACTTCACAAACAAGTTTTAGTCCTATCCCATCACTTGTTCCCGTTCAAGAAATTTTTGCTAAATTTGAAACTTTAATCAACTACAATAATCTTTAAACATATCAACATGAATTGCTCAATTTATTAATTTACAAGATCCTATAATAGTTCTTGAGATTAAGATTTCAACAAGTTTTCTCTTTAGTAAATTTTTTAAAGAGTTTAAATAAAATTTACTCTCTGAATTCTTCAAAAATATTTTGTTATTTATTTTATATAAAATAACTAGTGACAGAGATTTGTACGAAATGTGGCCACTCACTTTGAGATACATGTATATTTATGGTTTTCTTATTCAGAAATGATATTTTGAAACGGATGAAAAATAAAAAATTACATTACAATACCTTACTTAATATAATAATACATATATTGATGTTTTTAAGTTGACAAATTTTTAAAAAATATAATTATTAAAAATTGATTACTAAGTAGATGTTTTTTATTTGAAAGAATGTTAAAATACCACATCTCTTTCTTATTTTTATATAATTAGTCTATTTGTTATGGTTGGTTTCATTTTTAAGTATAGTACTTTATGCTTTTATTTAATTAGGCATTTCATTTCAACTCACATTATTTTTATTTTATTTTAAAAGTAATAATAATAATAATAATAATAATAATAATCTATTCTGAATAATAATTACTTATTGTTTTTTAATATTTTAGGTAAAATCAAACCCCGCCCCTTTATATTTTCTCTCTCCTTTCTTCTCCTCCCTCCCTTCTTCTTTTTTCAATTTCTTTTTCATATCTCATCTATTCCAAAATCTGATAACGCCATGCTATAATTGAGAAGTCAATGTACATTTCTATCCGATTAGATTTTCAAACAGAGTAAGTTCATTTTTACTTTAAAGATTTCTTATTCTCGATTTTTCTCTATGATTTAGTTATCAATCTTAGTGGGGCCAGTTGAGAAAAATGTTTATCTCAACTTGATTAAGCTCATACTAAAATTTGATAATATTTGGATAATTTCTTCTACGTTCCTAAATTTTAGAGTGGTTTCCCCATTTGAGGTAGAATTTCCATCCGTGGAATTTCAGGTAAGGGAAACTAACTTTAATTTTTAATAGCACCCTAAGTTAGAAGATTTGGACGTGGAGGGGACGTGGTCCCAATATTCAATTTCTCTTGTAGGTATGTTGTGTGTTTATATATTGTGTTATTTGTTTATATATTATTTAAACTTGTAGAAATATTAGATTTTGATGGTTTAGTATTTAAGTGTTTTTTTATGTTAAATATACTTTTGAATATTGTGGATTGCGTTTTGAATGATATTGATGAAAATTGTATGAAATTGAATTCATGCATTTGGGATAATGTATGGACTGATGTTTGTTTGTATATTAAGTATTGATACCTATGTGGTAACAAAGATCTCTAAGCTTCACTGATGATCTAACTCACATAGACTAAGATATCAGGTGGTGAGAAACTAATGGGGGAGTTCATGCATACATGGTATATGAGATGAACGACTTGTGTTGTCTCTGGTATGACTTACTTAATACGGGTCTTTCAGAAGGCGTCAATTGTTATTATGTTTGTTGAATATCCTGGATGTGTAGATGCATGTGAGATATATGTGATTGTTTTATGTTGGAAATAGAAAAAGATTGAATAATTGAGAAGTTGATTCATGTGATTTGGTTTTCTATTTTGATTTAATTGTGTATATTATAAAATTTTATTTTCACTAGCTTACCTTTGTTTTTTTGTTTGTTTTCCATTCTCCAACATTTTTCCAAATCTAATACTTCCCCTCTTTTACAAATCAAAAATCAAAATAAACTCTAGTTCTAAAATTAAAATTAAAATTATTATTATTATTATTATTAATATTGTTCATAATAATAAAAAATATTAATAATAATGTTAATATTACCAATATTATTATTAATATTATCGTTAATAATTTTAATAATAACATTAAAAAATATATTATTAATAATCATAATAATATTATTAACAATGATATTTTAATAAGAATAAAAATACTAATAATAATAACATTTTTATTATCAATAATAATAATCATCATAATCCTAATTATAATAATAAGTAAAGAATAATAATTATGATAACAAAATATGTCCGATGGTGATTATATGTTTTACTTATTAGAATTCAATTTCCACAAACAAACAAATGGTTAATATAATGATATAATGCCATTTTCACATTTTTGTTTAACCTAAGTGTTCATATTGTTGCTTAAAGTACAAATATACCAACAGTTATAAGAAATCCATGAATATCTCAAGTATTATATAAGTTCCATAATAACTCCACTTACAATTATTGCAAGTGAGAAAGTTATGCAATTTATCTGTAAAAAAAGTGAATATTACCTACTTTGCTTCCCTTTGTGGCAGTAAAATGGGTATAGAAACTTGTTTAGAAAGGACAAAGGGAAGTATTGATGAAGAATGTGTTTTTCCCTGAGATGAGAGACAGCAGCAGGAGTAAAGGACTTGTGTACATTTTTCCCAAAGACAATAAAGGAAGTAAATTGTCTACTAATTCAATCCTTGATTTTATATAGAAAGATAGATAAATATAATAAAATAAGCTTAAATGTACGTATTAATGTAGTTTGAAATGTTACTGCATAATATTAATATAAATGTAGAAAAAAAACATTTTTTTGTCTCATAATATTAATTATTATGTTCATTATTAATAATATAATAAATAATACAATAACTCTATTTTGACTTTAATACCACTTTTATAAATATATTAAATAAAAAATAATACCTAGTATATATAGAGAATTTCAAATATATATTATAAATTTATTCATTATTATTGTTTTCAAAATTAGTTTCTGACATATTTTAAAATGAAAAGGTTCAAATATATAATGATATAAAAAACATATAAGTTATATAGATATAAATATAATATTATAGAAATATATAAGTAATACAGGAATATTCACATAGGACTTAATTTTTATTTTAATTATTCTAAATAAATATTTTTTTATTTTAATTTATCTATATTTTAATAAATTTTTATTTTATTATTATCATTCATAAAAATTTAAAATAACTAAAAGAAAAAAGAAAAATGATTTTGAATGTAACTTATGTAAGTGTTAATTAACGCAATATTTATATACAAATAAAAAAATTTATCATATGATATTAATGGTTTTATTCATCTAATATAGCAAATAATTAACTAATAATCTTTTTAATTAGAATATATTTATTAAATTTAATAAATAAAACATATATTTAATAAATATTACCTTTAATGCATATATAATCATTGTTTAGTGATTATTTTATTATGAATGGGTTTTTGTTAAGGAATAAGATCGATCGGTACCACGTGAAAATCAAACCCACATGCAAGGTTTAATCATTTACTCGTTTTGTATTTTTTTTCTTTGGAGGATTTAAGTCACAAATCAAGAGATTTCTAAATAAGAAGAAGAAAATAAAAGAAAAATGCAAAAATTCTTAAGATGCTTTTATTACACTTTGGGGTTGGTGAGTCTTGAAAAACATGCATGTAGATCGAGTGATACCTATCATTTTAATTTAGTTCTAGTTTTTGTCATTTTCCTCCACAAAACTCGCCAATAAATATTATTTTTATCTAAGCTTTCAATTATTTTTTATGTAGAAAGACAAAAACCTCATCAAACAAAATCCTCATATGATAAAGTTTCTTATATATAGGAAACTCCGTCGAAACCCTTCCAAGGTTAACCAAGAAAACATGAAAACACGTGGAAAAGAAGAAGAAGAAGAAGAAGAAGCATCTAAGGGAAATGAAACCATGTTCATGATGATGAAAGAAGAAGATGAAGAAGAAGAAAAAGCAATGGCAATATGGGATTGTGGTAGTCCATTATATGATTCTCATGAATTGGTGTCTCTTGATCATATCATTGATAGACATCTAATGGTATTCCCTTCTTCCATTGGATCATCAAAGCACATCATCACCACATTCACTCGTCACTCTCATCATCATCATCACCATCATCATCATGATATGGTGCCACACAAACATGGCTCCCCAGAGAAATCCAAAGGGTCTTTCATGGTCACAAGCATGAGTAAAATCTCAGTGAAGATGGTGAGGAAGAAGAGGAAGAACAGTGCAGAGATCAAGGGAAATAAAATGAGAAGAGGCTTTGCTGGATTTGTAATAGGTTTGCTTTATTCGTGGAAGAAGTAAGAAAACTATGTCATTTGATTTCGACATTAAGGATGTAATTAAAGTTTTTCATTATATCTGCAACAACTGTTGTGCTTTTGATGTTTTAATTTTCTTGCTACTGTGATTTGTTACCATAATACGTTTTCGCAATAATCTTATGTTTTGTTTTTACTGTATTATAGTGTCGGTGCATGTTATTTACTTTTTTTTTGAGAAATTTATATAGTTATCTTTTTACTTCAACACATATTTAATTATCCTCTTTTTCATTATGTACTGGTATGGGCTGAACGATCAATACCATCTCGGTTCAATTACGTTCAATTAAAGCCAGTAAAACTAAATCATCATTAAGAATTAGGTAATACATCTTTAAGCATGATCTATCTCACTAATCTGACCCAACAAAGTCCATTAAAATAATATAAATAGCGTACATTTCAAGAAGTAGGTACGTCATTTATGATTGTGCTCTGACAACCGAGTGTCGAACCTCGTTTGTTGACTTGAGCGTCAGAGTGTCTTCTGCAAGTACTCCCATTTGGTATTTTCTAGAAGACTGAATGATCGAGCAGCTGAGATTAAAGGAATAACAAGAAGTGTTAAAAAGGAAGTTGAGACATTGACCGAATAAAAAGAAGGAAGACGAAGTTCATCGATAGTTCTCTAGATCTTATCTTTCTAGCAGTAACTCATTATATACAAGATAGTATAGGTTTTGGAAAAGAGAATGGAAAACAAATATTTACTTTTTCAATATAATATTTGTAAATGGAAAAATTTGTCTTCCCTTTCGTTTCTCAAATCTAATTTCTAATCAATTTCAAGAATTTTTTTCTACAAGGATTTTTGAAAGATTTTTTCAAACAACTTTTTCAAAACATATGAAATATATTTTGGATTGAATTTCTAGAATAGGATTTCTAAAATAAACTTTCTAGAACACAAAATAGTTTATGAGATTAACGAGTTTTTAAGAATATATTTTCCATAATATATGAGAACGCTATGAAACAAAATTTTCAAAACAAATTTTTTTAGTAGGAATAACTCTATCTCTCTTTGAGTAAAATGACCATGAAGAATAAGGGTGTAGTTTGAGGTGCAGCAACGAAGGAAGCGTGGCGATGACGAAAGCAGTGGTGACGTGGTGCAGCTACGAGGGTACTTTAGTCTTTTTAATTAGTATGGGATGCGGTTAGTAATTATGAGGGTGTATAAAGTAAAAGTCCAAAATTATTCATTGTAACATACACATTGATTTGGGCCTGAAATTTGCAATATTAGGTTTAGGAATTTCTTCCTGCACCATAGCAATTTTAACTTGCATCCAATTTCTCATCAAAATGATGAAAATACTCCTCAAAATAATGAAAATACCTTACATGAAAGAATGGTGTGGATAAAAAAATACTTCCAGAATCCCTTATGGAATACATTTACAGCTTTAGATTTCCATAACATATTTTTTAATTTCGATTTTTTTTAAATGCATTTTGAGATTTTGTGTTCTAGATTTTATTTTCTAAAATGTATTTTTTGTATTTTAGATTTCTTTTTCTGAAACGAGATTTTGACTTCTGAATTGTATTTTCAGAATTTCAGATTTTCAAATCCAAAATAAAGAATAATTTTGAAAAATGTAAAAGATAGTAAAGTGCAGGTTGAAATTGATACGGTGCAGGAAAATTTTGTCTTAGGCTTAGGCAATTTCTTCTTGCACCTCCTTAAAAGACGTGAAATGATAACTTTGCAATTTTCTTCATTTTTTCATTAACCCCTTTTCTTTAAAATTCTGAATACAATATTCTAAATTCGAAATATAATATTATGAATTCTAGAATATTCCAAATTCTAGAATTGGGAATACAATATTTCGGATTCTAGAATTTGAAATGCATTTTCAAACTCAAAAAATACCTTCCAAACACTAGAATTTGAAAAACAAAATTGTATTTCAAATTTTAGAGATAGGAAGATTTACAGATTATACAATTTGAAAATAAAAGAAAAAACAAATCCTACACCTTTTGTTGAAGGATAACTTTGGAATTGAAAGATTTATGGAAGTGAATTACTTGCAAGCCAACCCAAACCAAACCACATGGACATTATGCATTCTCTTCCTATACTAGGCTGCTTCTTCCTGCACCTCCATACCTTCTTCTCTCACCTCCATAGATTTTCATATTTCCAAAAATGCCCCTCTGTAATATTCGGGATTACATAATCCGGAAGTCATTTTTCAAATTTGTAATTAGCTTCCGGATTATATAATCCGGAAGTCTTTTTTCAAATGCATTTCCGGATTACATAATCTGGAAGCTATTCTATGGGGGTGGCACAAGAAGGATAAAAATGTATTTTCATGTTGTGTATAGAGGTGCCAGAAGAAGATATGGAGGTGCAGGAAGAAACAGTCCCTATACTATCACCTCATAGAAGTATGTAAGGCAATTTCTCCCTCCACCATATCAATTTCAACATGCACCCAATCAGCTCTAGAAAATGACAAAAATACCCCTCTTAAATGACGAAAATAACCTTACACAAAAATGAAAAAATTATTTTTAAAACTTTTATCTGAAATATTTTGGATTTCAATTTTCGGAACATATTTTTGAATTCTGAAATTTTTTAATCCAGAATGTATTTTTAGTTGTGTTCAGAATTTTTTTTCCAGCATGTTTTTTTTATTTCTTAATTATAATTATTATTTTGGATTTTTTAATTTGAAATAAGGGTAATTTTGGAAATTTAAAAAATTGATTTGGTGGAGGTTAAAATTGATATGGTGCAGGAGGGTAGTTTTGGAAATTTAAAAAATTGATATGGTGAAGGTTAAAATTGATATGGTGCAGGAAGA
>Ga0123342_1003896_pt1 | contig 23447 bp, 13 predicted proteins | sample Turbeawhitnodule_FD_89960 | JGI IMG/M metagenome (GOLD analysis project Ga0123342, IMG submission 89960) | Root nodule microbial communities of legume samples collected from Mexico - Turtle bean Mexico white nodule | ecosystem: Host-associated > Plants > Roots > Nodule | place: Mexico: Nepantla... | reverse complement strand
GTTTATATAGGAAAAAGAAACATATGGGCTAAGCCCATTACATAAATATGAGATATCTAACAATATCTATAATATCTCATAATATCAAATAATATCTAATTATATCTAATAATATCTAACAACTTTAAACTACAATCTTAGAACCCCTCATAATTCCCCAACTGCTCAACCTGCACCTTCTATCACACTTGAACTTTCCAAGACACCACCTATCACCTCTGATCCAACCTCTTCTGAGTCAGTTTCTATTCCTGTTCCAGCTCTAGTAGTCAACACCCATCCTATATAGACTCGGTATAAATCTGGTATCCATTACTCTAGAATTCATTCTTCCTTGTTCCTTACCCATTAAGAACCTAAAATAGTTAAGCAAGCACTTAAGGATGCTAATTGGCTAGCTGCAACGCATAAAGAATATGATTCACTTTTGAAGCAAAATACATAGGATTTAGTTTCTTTACCTCCCTACAGACAAGCTATTGACTGCAAATGGATATTTTGGTTCAAGGAATGACTATAAATAAATACAAGAATGTTGATTGATCTATAAATAAATACAAAGCAAAGTTGGTGGATAAGGTGTTTCATTAAGGGCACGACTTTGATTTTCATGAAACCTTTTCTCTAGTGGTAAAGTCCATTATAATCAGAGTTATTCTTACCCTTGCTATCTAATATAGGTGGAAATTATTTGAACAGGATGTTAATGCCTTTTTGAATGGTGTACTTGAAGAAACAGTTTATATTGCAAAGCCTCCAAGATTTGAAGTTGGGGATACATCTCCTGTTCTTATGTTGAACAAGGCACGCTATGAATTAAAACAAGCACTAAGACAAAGGTTTGACATATTAAAATCCACACTCCTTCAGTTTGGTCTTTTGGGCAGTAAATGTGACTCATTACTCTTTGTCTATAGACATCAATCTCATGTTGTTTATTTTCTGGTATATGCTAGTACTTGAAGAGGATAAATCTGAACGATAGAAGATTTTTATTCAATTGATTCATTTGAAATAGTACATCAGCCTCTATATGTACAAAAATCTAACCCTAAAGTAATTATTACAAAGAGATCTCTAGAATTTTCTAACAGCTTCTATCAGTACACTTAATATCCTACTAACAACATTAGTGATATCATAATCATTGGAAGCTCCATTACTCTGATTCAACAATTTACAACTAAATTCCATGCAACCTTTTCTCTCAAACAACTTGGTCATCTAGATTACTTTCTTGGTCTTGAAATCAAATATTTACCTAACCATTCTACTGTGTGACTCAGTAAATACATATGGGGACTTGCTTCAAAAACACATGGCAGAAGCTCATTCCATTTCTTCTCCTATGGTTTCTACTGGCAAATTATCCAAATTTGGGGCTGATCTCTTTCTATATCCTACTTTATATCATTCAGTGCTGAATGCTCTGCATTATGCCAGTCTCACTAGACCAGACACCAGCTTTACTGTGAACAAAGTCTGTCAATTTATGGCCAAACCACTGGAATCTCCTTAGGCTGCGGTTAAATGAATCCTAAGTTATCTTAAAGGTACTTTGTCTCATGAGCTACATCTTTAACGTGAACCTCTTTCACAGTCTCGGTCACTTAAAGCCTTTTGTGATGCTGCTGGGCACCTGATGTTGATGACATGTATTTTTGCTTTGCTCATTGAATAACAAGTTTCATTAACTACTCTAGTTCTTAGCTATGAAAATCAAAGTGGTGCCTATTGCTCATATCCCAGCATTCCATAGCCCCACCAAAGACATGGAGATTGATGTTTTCTTTGTGCAAGAAAAGTTTCTAACCAAACAGATTTTCATCTATCACATTCCAAACCTGGATCAGTGGGTATACATGCTGACCAAACCCCTTTCTTCAACTCGTTTTGCATTTCTCAAAAACAAACTCAATGTGAAGATTTTTTCTTTTGAAAAATCCTCTCCTTGAGTTTGAGGGGGGAATTAGAGTATGTACTTGATTATATCTTGTGTTACAATATGCCAGAGAAGAGAAGCACATGGCTGGGGGATTTAGGACACAACTTCTCACACTCGGTTGTCCTCCTTGAGATGCAACAAACCTTGAGATTTTTGGCAAAAAAGGTAACAATCATCAGCGAACAATGACAGACAACATCTAGACAAGCAACACAGAGGATAGTGCGAGATCTTACCCTCTCTGATACCAACTTGCATTTAGAGACGAGTAAAACCAGTCAGTGTTTTTCTCAGTGATGTATTATTTTAAAAAATGAAAATATTAGAGAAGTACATAGCAAGGAATAGCCACAACCTAACTCTTAATCCCTAGACTAGGTACACCCAAAAAGTAGCTTAACAAAAGCTGACAAAACAATAATTAACTATTTTAACAAGTTGTTTGTTAGATAGTTGGCTAGATTTCTCACCCTATATAATGGGTATTTTCTTTATCACTCATTAACATGAATAAAAAAAGAATTCTTTTAGTCAATCTAGTTTCTCTTTACTTCCTGTTTCTAATATAACGTAATTAAAGATAAATGAAAAGTAAATAAAGAAGGATTCCTAATTTCTAGCTTTACATGACTCTATAATTGAACCATACCTTTAAGAAGTAAAGGATGAAACTTACCTGAGAATTAAGCTTTTTACTTCGCCTCTGTAGAGTTAGTTGTAGTTGGTTAAAGATATCACAAACAACTTCCTTTTGATTTATAAGCTCCAACAGTGATTCTCTACAACCTCGGCTATGAATTAAGGCACTATTCTGAATTTGTAGAATTTGATAGCACAGAAATTTTCAGTGTTGGAGAGTATTTGAAGTTGGAGAGTATTTGAAGCATCGTAGTTGTTCAATATAGTAGACATGATTCACAACATAAAAAAAAGCTGTGCAAGGTAACGAAATTTAATTTATCATAAACAAAAAAAAAATTGTTGTGTCAACTGATTGTACTCACTTCTTCTTCCAATTCCCGACAAATCAATGTTGTTCGCCATTGCAAATGGACTTTGGATTGGTTAACATCAGTGTAAATATGGTCTCCAATGAAAAGTATCTCATCTCCATGTATATTTAGGGAACTTTCAACCATGTTTGCACTCCCCCCTGAGTACAAACCACCTGCCGAATATGGTAAACAAAGTACAACAAAGTTAAAACATCTTAAAAATAACTTCATAGTAGTACATTCAAAGTCAATGCACCCTCCATGATACATTCACGGTAAGGATTGAATACTACCTCTATCCCAATTGATAATACTTTCACTTAAACTCTGTAAGGAAATAAAAACTCATTTTAATAATAAAAGCTCCTATGGGCTTGACGTGTGATAATAAGTCCGCTATCAGTATTGCACACAATCCGGTTCAACATGATCGAACAAAGCACGTAGAGATAGACCGATACTTTATTAAGGAGAAGTTGGATGATGGTCTTATAGCCACTGAGTACATCCCTTCATGACTCCAATTGACAGATATGTTTACTAAGGGACTTCCCACCAAACAATTTGAAGATCTTACTTGCAAGCTGGGAATGATAGATATACATTCACTAACTTGAGGGGGGGTGTTGCATAATCAGGAGAATTATGCTATAATTAAGTGCAGATTCCATTCTATATTTATTAGGACAAATTTGTTAGTGATTTGATTTATTTGATTTGTATAGCTTTAAACACCCATTATTTATGGCTTTCATTACCTATTATTTCTTTCTTTAATTAGGTTGTCAAGCAGTCTATAAATAGAGACTGTAATCACATTTGTAAGATACATTAAAAATACATTCCATCTATTTCTTTCAACTATCGTAATATAAGTAACAAACTATTTTCCTCAAAAATAGATTCTCCCGAGTATCAAAGCACCAAAGTGAATAAAATCAAATGCGAAATTACTATTTTTATTAATAATGGGATAGGATGCTTGGTAGTGCTTTAACAATTGAAAAATGTCAAAAATGAAAGACTCAACAAGATCTTTGATAAGGAAGAATGAGAGATGTCTAAGTCTTCTATGATGAAACCATATATGAGAACTTGTCCACATTTCTGATGTTGCTTGTTGGGTCATGACATTTTGTTTTTGTTTTGGTCCTTGGACTCTAACAAATACAACCCACTCTACTCCTTAGAAATTAAAATCATCACCTTCGTGCTAAGGTCTTGAAATACCCAATAAGAAGAAAAGAAGTTATAGACTATATCAAATCTTTTGTATGTTTATGGAGAAAGATAAGACTATTGGTCAACTATAGCACATACAAAACATTCTTCAATACAATAGATGATTCTAAAGTTATATTTTGAAATCCGTATACAGGAACACTATTACCATTTGCAATTGTCATGAGTTGTTTTCTAGTCCTTTTGAAATACGTATTGGAGAACATAGAAAATGGGGTCATGTGAGCAATTGCCCCAAAATGAAGAATCCAATTACCTTGAGACACAAAGCTAGTGATATTGAATGAACTTACTGTTCATGGATAGGGTACAAGACCCAAACAACGTACTCATTGATCAAGGAATATGTGAGCTGTTATGGCTGGAGATTATATTGAAAGACTTGAAGATAAAGTGGAATGGACCTATAAAGCTCTATTGTGACAATAAATCTGCCATTACCATAGCTCACAACCTAGTACAACATGATAGAACTAAACATATTGAAGTGGACAGATATTTATCAGTGAAAAACTTGACAGTGGCATGATTTGCACTCCATATGTGTCTACTCAAGGACAACTTGCAGACATACTCACCAAGGGGTTGAACAGCAACAACTTTGAGAGAATTACATCCAAGCTAGGAATGGAGAATACTTATTCACCAGCTTTTTAAGAAGTTCTAGATTTTATTCTTATTAGTTTTAATTTTGTATGTTATGTTTTCATGTTGTATATTTTGTTGTATCTTGTTTTTATTTCTAGCATAACAGTGCCACAATCTGAGGATTCTGTTTATTACAGTAGGAGTTGTTTATTTCCAAAAATACCCAACTCATCTATGTGTGTGTGTGTGTATATATATATATAATGTATGTAATAAGAAATAATAAAAAATAATTTATTCTCTTTCAAACTTGAGAGCAAGGAATTATGTTCTAGATAAAATTATTGATTTGATATTTTAAACAATAAAAGAAAAGTTTGAAGTCACATGTGATGCTCTTTATAAAAAAAAAAGAATAATTTACACTTGTTGAAAGGCAATGAAACATACTATGTGGGACACAGGGAGCACCTACCAATTTGAGCCTTAAAGCACGGACGCATCAAACCCTCATTTGTCACCAGCTCATACATGGGGTGTGACATCTGGAAGAATTCTGGTTTGTTTGCTGAGACAACTATCTACTCATGAACAAGAGCCATATCAAGTTATGCCAGGTTTATTTCAACAGTTAAAAAGAATGGTATCTTTTATTCCTCTACAATCAAGAGGGTAACTTCATATTGCATTTATAATGTCCAAGAACTTACAATGTCAAATAAATCTCGCCAACCCATCTCACCAGGAAGGAATCTATTAAAGGAATAATGCATCATTTTGTCTGTATAATGATAATCTGAATTGGTAATAAGCACAAGCTTTTTTCCTGCCTGTTTCACAAAGACAACAAAGTAAGGAGTAGAAGCATATTACCTGCAATGCAACACAATGATAAACATAATATAAGTAATACCTCCTTTTGATCCAAAAGTGTGAAGGGCAGTTCCGGATCAAGCTCCACATATTGTTCAGGGTTTGACATAATATCACTCTAGATAAATACAATATGTTAATAGGATCACATAAAGCACAACCTAAATACATCTTCCAACATGTGTATCTTATCACCTTGAGGCGACCTTCTACATGTGCCGCGACAAGGGCTACTCCCATAGCCTGAAAGTCAAGTCAAAGGTGAAAAAAAGAATATTTTTACTTAATATAATTTTATCAAGATATGGGCACACTACCTTATAAAGCCCTTTATAGTCAAAGGGGCCAAGATTGGCTGGTATAACCCCATCATCCAATATGTCCACCATCTAAAATTAATCACATCTCATCAATAAAGTCTCATTCCATCCCAACAAACTTTGAATCGGATTAAAAGTGGAATGTGTAAAATAGATGCTTACAATATAGACAACTTGTTAGTCACAAGACAAGAATAAACTAGACTACAGTTGCTTGCTGGAGTTGCTTCATCTTAAAACACATCTTAATATTTCAAAATATCATTTGGATCTATCAACTACTTGAAAGAATTAAAAAGTTAGAATCCCTAGGTGGTGACCAATAAAAAGTAAAAGAAAAGCACTTTTTCGTTTCCACTAAACAACAAGGATTCATAGATATGGTAGTGTAGAGAGAGAGAAAAGTATGAGAAAACTGTAATTGGATAGACTACAATATATGATAACCTTCATATGTATATTACTAGGTTAAGTATGTACAAGCAAATGGGGTAGGTCCATATACATACTAAAACCACTTATGCTTAACAAAAATTTCTAACCTTCCCCCCCATGTTGGAGCATAGATGTTAGAAATAGAATCACTAACACCCCATTTAAAGCTTTGGTAAATACATTTGCTAGTTGGTTGCCTATCTTAACATAGGAAGTAAATATAAGATATTGTTGTCCTCTCGAAAGAAGTGTCAACCAATCTTGATATGTTTTGTTCGTTCATGGAAACTGAGTTTGATGTGATACATACTGAAGCTTGGCTTATACACCATAGTTTCACAGGACAAGTATTCATAAATAACTCATTCATTTATTTTATCCAAATGCAATAGCCAATTTATTAGATCTATCTACCTGTAAACCCTAAACCCTAAACGAAGATATAAGCGGTTGCTATAATGACTTCTTTAAGCACCAAACCTTCTCATACTCCCACTAAGCAACAAACCTAGGTGGTTGCTTGATAACACTTGATTTGTTCATGTTTTGTTAGGCTTATTGTATTCCCTAAGCCTTTTTATCTATCTTATTTATTATTGTTAGCATCGATTTGCATTTTCTATAGAAAAATAGAGTTGTAACAAATCTTGTATAAAAACTGTATTTTTCAGCTAAAATTTTGATTAGACCGTCTGATCAGTTGATTCAATTATCATATCCTTTTGAGCTGATCTTTGTTGTAGTAGATTCCTAAATTTTGGAGCTTCAATGAAGACAATAAGACCATGAAGATTGGAAATGCTAAGCTAATAGGAATAACTCTATCTAATCTGCCGAACAAAAGGCATTTGACAGTTAGATAGTCTAGGAGCTAGAAGACAATCTAGTATATGTGTAATAGATTTTCAATGGGCCCAATTTTTGTTTTAGTTTAGGCCCATCCATTCGTAGTTTCAAAACCTTATAAATAGGGAACTATAGCCACGAATTAAGAGAGATACGGTCATTTACTTACACTTACACTCACTTAAGAGTAGATGGTAGTTAGTTAGTTTTCTATTACAGTTTTATGCAATTCAATTTCTATCAATTCGAGTTCAACTTTCTCGTCGTCTACTTTTCTTTACCACTTTCGATTACTGCAACTTTACATTTGGAAGGTAATTAAATTCTTGAAATGGGTAACAACAAATTTGAAAATGTGTTAGATGATGCTCTGTTCAAGTTGTTTTTCTACTTTGAAATCGTTTTAGAATTCAGTTCTTGATTAAGAACTGCTTTCTTTGAATATACAAACCGATTGATTCTGTGTTTTCTTCATTAGAAAAGGAATCCATATTTGGGTTTCCTAGATTCAAAGTTGAAGATAACTTAACCATGGTTTCAAATGACTATTGCTCGTTTCTCGAATGAAATTCTCTTTTTCAGTTTCTGCACTTAATACATCTCAATTTCAGTTCATTTCAATTGCAATTTCAATTCCAGTCCTGATCTTTTTTTCTATTCCAAGTTTTACAATTTTAGTTCATTAGACGGTCTTTGTTACAGTTTTCTTGCTTTGAAGAATTTTATTGTTTCCTTTCAATTTATGTTGTTTACAATTACTCTCGTTTACATTTATGAAGTCTTACATTCCTATCTTTTATATTTTCATTAAATGCTTAGTTTTGCATTGGTACAACTATTAGACGATCTAGTAGATGATTGTCCATTAGACAGTCTGGTAGTTGTACTTAGTTTTCATCCTTTACAAATTCATGAGTGTTTTACTTGTTCTAAATTCAAATTATAGTTTTAATTCGCTTTTACATTCATGCATTACTTTAATCGTCTAGTGTAGTTTCATTTGAACCGTCTAATACTGCTCTGTTTTTTATTCGTTAGTGCACCTTCATTTTTCTATCATTTTAGTTCTAGTTTTTTTTATCTACATTAGTTTTCAATTTCAATTTTTACAGCTTTCTGTCAGTCCTTTTACTCAATTATATTTTCTTTACTGTTCATCGCTTTTGCATTTATGTTTGATGCAATTTTGTTCATTCAAATCTTCCCCGAACCTTAATTTGTTTAAGGAGAATATAAAACAATGGACATATATGAAATTTGCCTTTGGGAATTCGACCTAGGTTAACCTTTATATTACATTAGAGGAAGCTTAGTTTTGTCTGAAAAAACATACACAATAAGTGGTTATCATTGCTTCATACACATTGCCTGTTATTAGTCACCATGCAATGAACCTTTCTTCGCATCTAATTGGAAAATTGGTCCATGATGCTTAACAACAAAAGATTAAAGAATATGAACAAAGGAAAGCCTAGTAATACGAGAAAAGCATCAAAATAATCAACTCCATAAGTTTGAGAGCATACTTGTTCGCAACAACGCATGCCTTTAAATGAGCCATAGATTCCCCAAGATGCATCTTCATAATATAAACCCACCAACAACGTAGTTAAAATTGTGAATTGTAAGATCGTTCTATCCTACAAGCTTGCACAATGATTGTGGCACATTGAAATCGTGATCGTGGCATAGTAAAATCGCACAGATCATCGAGCAAACTTGCTGAATCGTGTGGATCAGCATTTCTCGGTGTGTTTTCCGCTGCATCAATTCACCTTCTTGGGTGAATGGGGTTTATGTTAAAATAAAACCTAAACTCAATTAAAAATTAAGGCAATAAAAAATTCACATTGTTCGCCGATTCATCTTCTTAGGTGAATGGGGTTTAATTAAAATAAAACCCAAAATCAATTAAAATAATACCCAAGTCATTGGAGTGGCACTCAAAGACTAATGACAACGAATTTTCTTTCCACTTCTCCTTATTCACTGGAAAACATTCGCACTCACAAACTCATTTCATCGACGAAGTTTTGCTTCTGCATCTCCTTGCTTACATGAAAACCACTCACACATTGATTTCAAACTGTACAAGAACCTCTACTTATAGAGAACCCTAACCCTAAAGTAAAGATTAGAAAGAGATCGCTAGAATTTTCTTACAGCTTCTAATAGCTAGCACACTTAATATCATATTGTAGATTATAACTATCTGCATTTCATATAATTGCAAGTTCATAAAATGGTAGATTATGATGATAAACCAACCATGGGTTTCATCTACAAGGCAGTGAATTTGAAGAAAAGATACATAAAGAATTTATTGGTGACAAGGTAGCTAATTTACTAATCTCCAAATTGAAATTTATTTTATCATTAGATTTGACTTCTTAGAAACTCAACAACATTATTCAAATTATTATTCTTCTACTTTTAGTTATGAAGATCTATGGAATATTATTGATGAAAGGTGGGACAACAAACTCCATAGGCTTTTGCATGCTGCGAACTATTTTCTGAATCCTAAATTGCAATATTCTCCTAATTTTAAAGTTGATATAGAAGTTAAAATTGACCAGCAGCAATGTATACAAAAGATGGCGGTTGAACCTAAGGAGCAACTCTTGATTGATTTCCAACTGGAAGGTTTCAAGAACCAAGAAAAGTGGTTTGGCAACTCCTTGGCTATTAAGGCAATTGGGAAAAAGACTCCAGCAGCTTGATGGGAGTCTTATGGAGATCAACATTCGTAGCTTCAAAGGCTTGCCATTTGCGTACTTAATTTGACATGTAGTTCTTTAGGATGTGAACGTAACTCGAGCACATTTGACATGGCAAGAACTTGAAATTTGTGAAATTACAATTAGAATATACTAAATTAGTAATGTTTGCATTTGTATTTGGGTAAATAATCGGTTCAGGACAAGAAGTATTGACATATTTCGTTTTAGTATAATAAAAAAAAAACTACATTCTTACTACAGTTCTTTAATTCTGTTAATTTTATTTGATCTCCATTAATGGTTAATATAATTCAGCACGTGTTTGATCTTTAGTAATCATCACGTGTGTATATTAGAGGAAAAATTAATGTTAACCTGAAATATATGTATATATGGTACATATATATATCATACTTTTATAGAAAGTAAAATCAATAATTTGTGTTTCGATGCCACGATTATGATTTTTGTGAGCCCTTCAAAGTTCTAACCATAATCTCGATTTTAACAACCTTGTCCACCAAGAACAAAGGTTACAAAACAATTTAATGAATATGTTATTCACCTTCGAGAATAAAGAGTGATCCTTAAAAGGTGCGCCATATAATTTAAGAAAGGACATCTCTAAGATTATCTACCTACTAAATGGACAAGATGAGATTGGACCACCTCATTCTATGAACCAAGACCGAAATGAAAACTCAAGCCTATAAGTTTTTTTGAGTCACCATTCTCCAAAGTTGGAAGTGGAACAAAAGCCAATTTTTACGAATTGAGACTATCTACAACAAAATTTGAGAAGGCTAGGATCTGTTTTCCCTTCGTACTATCGCTGCTACTTTTGACTCATTTGGAGATGTTTATGTCAAATAATCTTCTTTGCCATCCCACAGGCCTACCAAATACTTCTATTTCGCATAGTTCCCCATCAAGCTCAATATCAGTGAGATTGAAGGAAATAGTAAATACCTCTATAGTCTGCTCCTTGGAATTGCCTAGTTGGTATTTCACAACACAATAGTTGAACATAAATTCTGATCCAAAATTCTCACTAGGTTACACCATAACACCTTGAAAAGCACCCAAAACACCACAAACAATGACAAGCAATTGATATTTACTTGCGTGACAAAAAAAAAACCTCTATCCCCATCATTTATAGCAAAAAAGCACACTCCCCACTCCTAAAAATATTATATCTCCGTTTTCTACAATTTGAATAATGTTCAAACCACCAAAAACCTGTTCAACACCCCAATAGTCTTGGTTGGCCTCCTCTAAGGCTATTGGTTGCTTGTTTTTTAAGACTATGGAGAGAAATTGTTGACAATTGGTCTAAACCCTACCCGATTCTAGATACCACGTAAACAGAGGGAGGGAAGAAGAATATAGAGAAGTATCAGTAAACTGCAACTAGATACACTACAATGTGTAGTGACACATTTATATTACTGGGGACATATGGCCAAGCTTATCTCAAATTTTAAGAAACAAACACATATCACCCTTTGTTAGAATTTGAAAAGAACAAATAAACTAAGATCAAAATGCTACTACACAATTTGTAGATGAATACAACTACAACAAAATTTAAGAGATTTTCAATAGCAATTGACTCGTACCTGCATATAAGCCACAGCTTCCGACATAGAGAAGAATGTGCTGAGAAACACCCATCGACCCTCTAGCCGCAAGTCCACTAGTTCTATCCCATATATCTCCCTTCCACACACATAAAATTAGGTAAAATAAAGGGAAAACTTAAACTATTAAATTGATTTCAAAATACTAGCACTAATAAGGTTGTATAGTCTAAACGTAACCAATAAATATAGAAAACGAATTTGAACTAATAATTAAATATATAATATGAATAATTATATAGGATATTCTCTCATAAAATAGAGCCTACAAAACTTTAACTCAAATAGGTGAATGGATATCCTATAACAGTGAGTAAGTGGGAAGATACTAAAAACTCTTAGTTTTTTGAGTGTTTATTCATTTATCTCTCTTTTACTAGTTGGTTTTATCAAATGGTATCTCTTAGAAAGTGGAAATCCAATCTCGCAAAGATGACTTGTAAAGTGAAGTTTGCACTCGCTTATATACTATAATTTTGACATATTTCTAGACATCTCTAGCGTGAGACTAGCTATTTAAAGGTGGTCCAATGACAGGTGATATGATAATGCTAGGATAGACCCTAATACCCTTAGAAAGTAAACTACTATAACTCAATCTTACAAAATTGACTTGCAAGGTTAAGTTTTCACTCATTTATATACTTTTTTTTTATCAGCAATAAATGAATAAAATTAAGGGGATACTTAAGGGATATCCCAACCCGTGTACCACAGCCACAAAGTTACACTTCCACAAAAGAAAGTATAACCAAAAACCTAAACCTACAAAAGGGAATGCCAAACCCAAACCAGCACTTATAAAAGAACCAAATGAAAGAACCAATAAAATAACAGCACCCAACACCCAACTGCACTCCAAAGAACAGCACAACAACACCTAAAAAATCCTAACACTCTTCACCAGTTTTCCAAGCTGCTCCCCACGGCACCCTTCTAATCACACCCTCTCCAATTGAAGACCAACCCCAATACAGGTAACAGCAGCTAACCCCTAAGGGATTCACTCCATCACCATCACAGGTTCCAACCGAACCATAACCTTCACATGATACCAACCAGATAAACCAGCTTCTTCAGGAGACCCAAAACCAGGAAACATTAGCAGCTTTCAATGCAGATAATTGGGTTGAAAACCCAATCTGTAAAAGAATAAGAAAACGAATGGGCTTTATTCTTCAGCCACAACCAAGACTTAAGTTGGGCCCTCTGGAATATCTCCTCTGCATCTACTACCCCTTGTTGAAAGGTAATCAGATTCGTTTGGTCCCATATACTTCTAATAACATTAACCCAGACCCCTTTCCAGATCTTATTCTGCTTGTTACTAACTTATATACTAAAACCCATTTACATCTCTAATCATAGGAGTCGTGGGGTACTAAAAGTAAGTCCAATATTTGATAGCATGATTTCCCATATTTGATGTGATGGTGAATGCCTATTGGTGGTTGATCAATTTAAATAAGTTATTTGATGGTTTTAGAAGTGTGTGGAGGAAAATTTATCTTTGGTTTGGATGGAAATGAGAGGAAACACTCTCAATTGGTGGTTTTCTTGAAAAAAAGCAACCAAAATGCTACACTTTTTTTCCCTTTGAGAAGGTTTGTTCAAGTTGTTACAACCAAAGGTTCGGGGTATCTTCAAGATTAAAAACCTGAAGAGCAAGATTGTTAGATGATTTTCAATATATGGCTTTCTATGGCTTTAGCTTTAGAGACAACCAAAATTTATGGCTTTTTAGTATGGAGGAAACCTCATACCAAAAACTAAAATAGAAATTCTGAAGAACAAGGATTGGATCCACGAAACCAGGATCCAAGAAACCAACAAAGAACATTGCAAGGAGAAAACGAAGGAAGAATCAAATAAACAACAAAGAAAGCAGCAAAAAGGGTTATTTTTCTAGGGTAGCCTTAGCATCAGTGGCCATTGTGTTGATGATGGCATCCATACATTGCTGATGTTGAAAAGGGAAGAAGTCAGCTGCAACAAGGAAAGGGTGGGTCTTGAATAAGCTAGTCACCTTACTACCACCACCTGAACCACCAGACTAAAACTTGGCAACATAGGGAAATGAGACTCCAGTATCGAACTCAATTACAAAGAAGCTGCTATTGAGCTACATTGATGAAGAGTTGCAATACTGCTATGTGGACTTCCTTAGCTCTCCATAATCTCCATCTGTCAATCAACCTTGGATAGTTTTCATTAGATAACTACAGTATTCCACACTAGAAACAGTGGATCTTGGTGGAAACTATTGCAAACAGTGGAAGAAAGTTACAGTGGAGACAATAAAGTTCTTTGTTTTCTTGTGTTTTTCATTATATCTTTATGAGTTGGTTCTATCATTTTATAACAGAAACAGTAGTTGATCCATATGATTATCTAAGATGCACAAGTAGTGCGTTAACTCATTTTAAAGAATGGGACACTGAACCAGTGAACCTAGGTATACATTGACTTCAATAAGACTGAATACATGATGATAACTTCCAATGTTCACCGATAACTTCCATAGATGATAACAAAGCATTACCATAGAATCATTATCTCTTAAAATGGTACCTACTTTAACAAGTTGGTACTGGTTGCAGGGTTTATTTATATAACAAATTGGAAAGAAGACAATGAATTTCTATAATCAAAATTCAGACACTTACCTCACAGCACGAGTAGATAACATTTTGGTTCCATGCATGGCTCTTTTTATATAACCGAATTGATCAGCTTTAACCAAATTTCCTTTCTCTTTATCTATTACAAGGCCTCTAATAATCTGAACAATTTAAAGGAATGTAAATGTCACTTGGAAAAAACAGAGATAATATTAATCCAATCCAATGAATCACAAAATGCTTCAGCTTGCCAAAGATGACATGTTACCAGGTCTGGATCAAATGTAAGTCCATCCACAGGGAAACCCAATTTCTTGAGGTTTTCCATACAGTAGTGATAGGCCCGCCCTTCCCAAGCCTGTTAAAAAGACACATCCATATAGTAGAAGTTCAACTACAAAGATACATACAGTAAACAACCTATAGTTTAAAAAAACAACCAAGAATAACCTCTTTCATACTTTTTATTTGACGTACAAAGCAAAATGATGTTAACACAAATTAGGGGAAAAAAAAAATAAGCACCATGAGGAGAAAATAATTTGTACCACTACTCATGTGCCAAATTGTAAAAATTAATAATACAAGATATACCTAAAGGGTTCTGGCCTTTGGTCACTGGCCCAATATTCAGAAGCGTAATGCATTAAGGAGCTTAATCACAGAGAGCTAATTACCCGATAAAGTAGAATTAACACAGACAAAGACCTAGAGGTAATGCCCAAGGACCCATTACCAATAGAATTTAAATATAAATGGTTAATATTTCAAGGTAAATATACTGTTCATTTGAATTTATAACCCTTATTAACAATGAGAAGCATAATGCTGACGTGAGCTTTGAATACCTCCATCCAAATATCTCACATATTCCAAACACCACACAAAAAGAGCTTGGAGACTTGGGATACTATGGAGAAAAATACCACTGTAACCATGCACAGGTACATTAACAAATGCCAAAGAGAACATTCATTACAAACCTCATGTGATGCCCCAGTCACAGTCTGTATAACCTAATTCTTAAACTACAAAGTTTACGTGTAATTGTTTTTGTTTATGTGCATGACATGTAATACAAGTGAACATTACAGTTTTATGCGTAAGCTTAGTAGTTAAATTATAATGGTTCATAAAATTATATAGCATAGTTGAGATCTCACATCAATTGTAGATACCATCAATATTATTATAGTGCTTAAGCAATCCTCACCTTACAAGTTAGTTTTGCAAGATTGAGTTAGGCCTTAAACTCAAATTCTAAAAAGCAGTAAATTCAAGTACTCTTAGATTATCTAGACACTATAATTTCATCACTACCTTCACATTATAATGCACCAAGGTATAGTCCATGTCATATCCAATGGCACTAATTGACCTTAGATTCAGGGACTGGGAGCAAAATATTCCACGAGCTGAATTTATTGACGAAGATGGACTCTGCATGAGGACACTAAAGAACGTTAGTTTACTTTATGTACATTATAGAATGTTCAAGACACACCCAAACAGAGTAGAGTGTGAGGGTAAAAATATAGACAGTGCCAATCAGCAATAATTAATGAAGAAAATACATGAGGTCAAAGATATATAGCAGGCCAATATCATGAGCTAAAATAAAAATATTAGAAAACTTGTATCCAGTTGATTGAAAAGGAAGAAAATAAAATTTCAAATAGTACAATAACATAAATTAATTTCCTAATAAAAGTACCACTATATATAACATCCTCAAATTGGCACCCCTTTGGGAAGAAGGCTACTGTCCCATTCAGAGGTTTTAGTCTCACAATATTCTATTGTTCCAATCAAGTCTTCCAACTTTTCTAATTAAAAACTCAAGCGATTCAATTACAAAATGGAAATAATAGATGCAGCGCAAGATTTTCAAGTGCCAAAAATCTTATCATTGGTCATTTAAAAGACCTGCTATGACATATAGTACTAAAATTGCTTAACTCGTATAATAAAAATGAAACAAAAAAAAATCATTGAATTGTGCTTTTAATCCTACGCATCGCAGTAGTCCTTTTGATGTCCAATTAAACCATTTATTATGGGACATCCAAAAATCATGTGCCATTGACCTTAAATATCAGATGTCAGACTAACAGAAGAATATCAAAGGACAAACAATATAGGCCATAAAAGAGGAACCAAATATAAAATTAATCCCATAAGTAGGGAATTTAATTTTGATATCTATCAGTATAAATATTTTTGCACTGTCAACCAATTAGAAATCATCCTAGACATGACTTTTAAAGTAATTACAAACAAAAGGAAACAATTTTCAATTATTTAGAAATACTTGATTGCACATTAGTGTAACCTTTACACAGTCCATGTACTGCAATTAAATTCTTAGTAAATTACATCAAAGTCTCAAGTTTGTGAACCATCCGAGAACACCTCCTCCGGTTTCATATTAAACTAAGCCGTGCATTTAGTTGTTTGTTTATTAAGGGTATCAGAGAAAGTTATGCAAAGGAGTATATACATTATATGAAAAATGTGACACAATTTCTAAAACTAGATAATGTGTTGTTTGCAAAGGCTTCTTAAACTGCCTAAGGGGATGTGTGTGTAATATACTCTATGTTTACTTGACTTAAAAAACATAAGTCTAGTAGGTATAACCCACCAGAATATCCAATTTTTTCAATAAATCTTCAGCTTTTCTAGTCTCTGTTCTGACCACCTGCTCAATTGGACCTTCACATACAGCATGCCCATCAATTCCTACAAGGTAAATAATGATTGTTTCAAGCATAATCAATACAATGGTGTTGGATATTTAACACAGATCAAAGCTAAATATTTGTAATTAAGATCAGTAATTTGTGGGAAGATGTTAATTATATAAAATTACGATATCCATGTTTCAAAATTTTAGGGAGGAAAAGGAAGGGGGAGGCCTGAAATTCTTCCACTCCAAATTAGACAACAAATTACATTTACCCTCCCGAATTATATCAATTTCTGAACTTACCTTGATGAGGTTTGGTTTAAGTGAAAATGTTACTTTAGTTAAATCTAGTAGAACTTAATCACGAGATATTTAGAACCAAACTTTGGTGGAATTCACGTTTTACTTGAAACAAAATTTTAGGACTGTTAACAGATTAAGAAAAACTATAGGGTTAAGAAATAGACAATAAATTTACCCTAAATTACAGAAGGGAAACAATCAAGGACTCTGGCTTCCTCCATTGTTAATGTTTTCAAGAAAAAATTACTGATTCTATATGCAATTCTTTGGTTGGCTGCCTTATCAAAATCGTCTAGATCTTTCCTTCAAATTATCTCCCCTTAGTTTAACTATAACACTCAAACAAGTGGAAATGCCTGCAATATCTTCTACCTTCCTTCCTTTTCTGCTAAACAGAGAAGTTGAGCAAGAGCTATACTTTAATAAGGGAAATAGTTTCTCTTCAATTCATTTTACCTCTGAAACAAAGGAAAGAGAACTCCCCATCCTTTTCTTACTTGAACATTCAAACAAGAGAAAGTGCCTCCTTTAGTTCTCTTTCATACCCGGAAATCTCTTCCATTTCATTATGAACTGTTAAACATAGTATATATCTAGAACATCAGACAGAGAGCAGTTTATTGCAAATCATACATACCTCTTAAAGCCATTACTAAAGATCAAAACCTTCTTGAAGATTCACAACCAAGAAAGTACAATTACATATGCAAGGGAGAGGGATTTTTTCCCTTTAAATACTTGCTTTGAAGTACTTCATGGGCCTCAATAGAATGGGCTAAACAGCAAACCCAGTAACATGATTTTAATGAAACCCAAGCTTAGATAAGACACAAGACCCCTATTCAATATGACAAAGACACAAATATGGCAATTTCTATAAAACACAAGACATGATTGGTATACATTAACTAAAGATAAAAATCCTAAATCAAGAGAGGACCAACTAGTAGTACCTAAAGTAGATGTTAGAGCTAAGTATTTGGGCAAGAACTGACAGACTACCCACATAAACCCACATTGATGTGGGCCAGGTGCGAGTTGCATTTTTTAGTAAAATTTTGAATGTGAGCCTTTTATACCTGGCTCACACAACCACAGTCTAGCCTGCAGATTTTGTGGGGCGAATGCAGTTTGTAAAAGTTAAAGTCAATTTAAGGTGCAAACTACATGGGCGGAATTTTTTAAAGTGGGGATGCAGGCCTAAATGGGAGGATCAGTCCCCATATCCAACTCTAGTATGCGAAGTGTTCAACATAGATATGATACAAATAGGAACATCATTACTGTTTTAAAGCACTAATGCGTCTTTTCTCTAGACTAACTCATATGAATGGTCTTATCACATCAACAAAACATTTTGACAGAATGAGTTGGTACTTCTATGATTAGTATATTACTTCATCTTATACAACAATTGATCCTGTTAATGAATTTCCCATGAGCTCTTGTTAAGAAATAAGATTAGAAGCATTTAGTGAAAGAGTAATGTTAGGCTATCTCCATTGCAAAGTGATCATACGAGGTCTTAATTTATATTTTATGGGTCTAAGTGTGCCATATTACTTTTAAGACCTCCTTGCAATTTTTACTCCTATAGAAGAGTCTCATAATAGTCACACTTTAATTAATGTTTTATTCAGTAGTTGATGTTTTCAAGACAAATATGACCGAAGGTCTTCAATTTTATATCATGTCAACATACTCCAATGAGTAAATCTTATAAGATCCAAGTCTTAAACTAATGACTATGACCCTGTAATGAAGATGCTCTAAGATCCACACTTGATGTTGTATTTGGTTGTTGATGTTCTCAAAACAATTTTTTTTTATTCTTATAACTCAAGATCTTAAATTCTATGTCATGTCAACATACTTTAATGTGAACCTCTTATAAGACTTAGGTCTTAAACTTATGAACATAGATATGATCCAGCAATGGAAATGCCCTTATATATCTTCCTAAAATGTTATAAAGAAAATATTAACTGAAATAATAAATGCACTTAGTTTTAGAATCATAAAAATAAGAAATGCTTACCATACAAAGCAAGTAGAGGTATGTAAGAGAATTTAGAATTATTCTCAAACAAAATGCAGCATTAAAAGTTGGTAACATAAAAAACTTTCGTATTCAATTAATACTTTTCCTTGTTAGATTTTACCATGTTCCCACGGGGCTCATAGCATTTGCCAAATTCAAAAAGTTTCAATTAACTAAGCACAAATGTCAACAAGAAGAAAAGGGAGGCCCATATTTGGTAGCTAGTATCAACCAAAGGAAAATTGTTAGAGACAACTTCACCATCTTGTGACAAAACAAACCAAATGCATCGAAGCCAGTTTTATTCAATACATTAAAGGAGCAAAGTCAGAAAAACGGCTCAAACTTGAAAACCCCACCGCCTCTTTAGTTCAAATTTCAAAATCCTCCCTCTTCTTTCAGAAGAATCAATATGTGCAACGCAACACAACACAAACACATGTATTCACGCAACTCCAACAAACCACAAACAGAACAACACAAAACCACACCACACAAGCACGAAACTAAAGCACACACAACCCAGAAACAACAAAACGGTAACGGAAAAAGTTACGAGCATTTACCGAAAAACGAGACGAAGAATCCATCACTGTGCAATACAGCACAAAACCTCACCACACGAACACAAAACCAAAGCACACACAAAACGGTAACAACGTAACGGAAAAAACTTGGGACCGTTCTTGAATCCTCGAGACATTCCAACTTAACGCTCAAGTTCCCATTGGTGCTCTCCCCGAGGTATCCACGTCGCAATCGCTGGACGGCGTAATGGAGAAAACGCCACCATCATTAACGTGGTCGCGTCAACGGAACAGAGACACACAGAGTATAAGCGTTTTCCCTCGCGGTTCCGCGAAGAAGCCGTAATTGAAAGTGACTTCATGGAGGAGGCGCGTGAAGGAGTACGGAGAAGTTTGCGAGGGACTTCGCGCCGAACATCGCCGTCAGAGTCCGGTGGTTCTGGCGGCGGAAACGGCGAGATGAGAGGAGGAAGCGGTTGAAACGGATTTTGTGTTCCGGAAACGCTTTTTGTGTGACAGAATGGAAAAAAATAATATTCTATTTTTCTTTTTTGCCTGTTACGTGTCATTTTCTGACAATGCAGTAATTTTTTTAAAGTACTTTGACACAATATCGGACACACTGACGCTTGTAACATATCAATAAAGTGCCAATTAAAAAAATATTTATTAAATTTTTATAACATAATTTTAAATAAAAAAATATGTTAATTTTTGAAAAGTTAAATTTATTGTATAAATTTTTATTATAATTATAAAATTAATTTTTAACATAAAAAATATATTTTATTTCAAATAAAAATTAAAACATATTTAATATATATAAATCTTTATTATCAATTAATATATTAATAATTATGCGTATCTAGTCTCTATGTGAATGTTTGTGCTATAACTGAGCACGTAATGAAAAGGGTGTTTAACTCTTTAATTTAACAATTATTTATTAGATTAGCGTAATATTGGTATTTTGGAGAGGCTTTATGGTTCCTCCACCTTTATTTTGCAAATAAAGTATTATTATATTCTATTCTCCTTTCAACTCTAAAATGCAATTTGTGTGTTTCTGAATCTTGTGTGCCAATTTCAACTCTTATCTTATCATGTGTCTTGTAGAGTGTCAGAGTTTCAAAGATGTCCATAGATGATATCTATTTTCACTTGTGTTGTCTTTGCTCTTATAAGAAACGGGAAGTTGGATACCCACTCTATTAAATATATGTTTCTAGACTATTCAAAAAGGAGAAAGAATATCGTTTGGATGTTTTAAGCTAAGATTTAATAAATGTATTATCAAGGACATACTCTTCAATAAAATTAAGATGACGATCTTTATTCTTGCATTTTGTTTTTCAACCCATCAGATATAGGGGTGGCAAAATGGGGCGGACCGTTGAAAAAAACGCAGGGTGGGTTGCTTATTTCAACCCGTTAGCCTGCTTAGGCTCGCTCCGCATAACCCGTAGTCCGCACTGATCAAGTGAGGGGCGGGACGGATTGACCCGCATAATTTTAAAATATATATATATTTTTTTAAACTTCCATATTTTCTTCATGTAACCTCATATTTTACATTCCGAAATTTTTAATAACATCTTATTATATATGTTTCATGAAAATAATATTATGAAATCATTTACCTAATCTAAATAAAAAAAATCAAAAATTTTATTTAAAAAATTATTTTTTTAATAAATATTTCTTATACGTATTGGTAAGAAAAATCAGCTTACATATGCTGGACATGCCAACCGTCATTTTCACCCCTAATTATATATATGAATTAGACAAAATTAATCTTGATAGGTTATAAGAAACCAAGTGCAGCATTTCTTTTACTATCGTTTTTGTTGTTACTATTCAAAACAAGCGAATGTGAGTATCATGGCGATTTTGATAATTTTAGTGTGTCCTTAGTTAATATAGTGATGGACGATCATCTTCATTAAAGTCATCATTCTTCTTAATTAAGAAAAAAAAAAGTTTAACTTAGAAGAATTCATAAATAATATCTGCCTTAATTTAATTTTTTATAAAATGAAATAATAAAATAATATTTTCGAAGTATTTTTTAACCAACTTTAAAATATGAATAATTAATAATATTAATAGTTAATAATAGTAATAATTAATAATATTAATAATTAATAATGTCAGTAATTAATAATATTAATAACTAATCATATTGATAATATTAATAACTAATAATATTAATAATTAATAATATTATTAATTATTAATATTACGTCCTTAGTAAACATAATGATGTGGATATCCTTATTAAAGTCATTATTTTTATTAATTAAGAGACTTAGAAGAATTCATAAATTATATTATATAAAATATAAATAATAAAATAGTATTTTCGGACTCTGTATTTTTTAACTAACTTTAGAATAGGAATAATTAATAATATTAATAATTAATAATATTAATAATTAATAATATTAATAATTAATAATATTAATAGTTAATAATAGTAATAATATTAATAATTAATAATATTAGTAATTAATAATATTAGTAATTATAATATTAGTAATTAATAATATTAATAATTATTAATATTAATAAAAGAACTTGTCTTTAGTGGTTTGAGTTTTTTTAATCACTCAATAGACTTGGTTTAGAGACTTGGTTTCGAGTCTTTTAGATTGTTTATAACTTTAAAAATATTACGATTACATATATAATAATTATAAATAATAATAATGATAAAAACAGGTATAATATATTGATACACTAAGACAAATTGTATCACATAGACACATAAAAAAATTCTTTGAAGAAGTTTGTTCAATCAAATTAATATTTTTTTTATGTGAAATATAAATTTTATATTTCAAATTATCCTTTCGAAAATAAAAACAATTAGGATGTAAACATCCATTAATCCACTTTTGTAATTTTGATAAAAATGCATTTGAAATTACTTTTTGCACTACCTTTTATTTATAAACACACTACTTTTTATCCAAAATAATATATCCTAACAAATGGCAATTATTGGAATTTAATATTTGTATTCTCGAGCTGCAATTCCAAATGTCACACATTCCGAAACTATACAAACATATCCAAATTTTTATTTTCACATATGAAACATTTGTCTTAAATAGGTGTCTGTGTCGGATACATGTATCAGATACCAACATTGATATTCATAAAATATATATTAGTGAAATATTTAATTTAAAAATATTTATTGTACATTTTTAACACAATTTTAAAATATATATATATATATATATTAATTTTTTAAAATTTTAAATTTATTGTATAAATTTTTATCGTATAAATGTTCGTGCTACATAACACAACTAGTGACTCATAAACCTATATAAATAAACTTTAACATTTTATGTTCTAAATGTGAAACATATACTTCCAGAGTCATAATTTCAGAATATAAATAGACTTTAAAAAATTTATCTGAATATGCTAATAGAAATATACTTCTTAAAGTTTTAAAATCAAAAGCCAACTTTTTTTTTATATAATTTTTTAATTTAAACTTCCTAACAGAGAAAAAGAAATCTGAGACATTGGAGGTAATTTTGGAATAGGAAAATAATGATAAGTGTTTAAAAAGATGGTTTGCATATTTTTTTTTTTCAAACTGAGTTTAGTATGTGTTTTTTTTTTTTTTTTTTTTT
>Ga0123342_1003895_pt1 | contig 23448 bp, 22 predicted proteins | sample Turbeawhitnodule_FD_89960 | JGI IMG/M metagenome (GOLD analysis project Ga0123342, IMG submission 89960) | Root nodule microbial communities of legume samples collected from Mexico - Turtle bean Mexico white nodule | ecosystem: Host-associated > Plants > Roots > Nodule | place: Mexico: Nepantla... | reverse complement strand
GACAACCCAGGTCAACCGGCGGAACAATAACTTAATACATCAATGACTAATTAATTAATAATTAATAATAAACAATAAAAAATATATACAATATATAAAAAATCAAATTAATATATATATATTGGTAATTCTTATAGCGTTGAGCATATTTAGAAATGCCAACACATTATTAATATGTCAGATAATAAATGAAAAATTAAAAGCAGTATGTATACATATTGCAAATTTTGGAAACAAACACTAAATGCAAAAAAATAAAATGAAATAATTAAACATAATCATAATAAAATAAAAATAAAGAGTAAACCAAATAAACTGTTTTTGTTTCCAACAAAGTGGAAACTTGATGCTTCCCAACAAAGGAACAAAACAATACTTGCAAAATAAAATAACTAAAAAAAAACTAATATAGTTCAAAATAATAAATGATTATCCTAAAAGCTTAAAAAATTTAATAATACACTAAATCTTTTGTAGTGACTCATCATCAGTAGTAGAACCCTGATATCAGAAGAGGGCTTCTTGTTATGACATTCAAATATAATATTTTCATCGTCACGGATAGAATGAAGACGACAAAATTGTTTCCACCCGCTACCATGTGTAACACTTCTGGAAGGAAACCTGGACTTGAAAACGTTGCATTCCACATCTTGTAGCGATCCATGAAGAGTAACCTTCTTGAACTTCCCTCTACGAAGATATTCAACAAAAGGAGAACGCAAATCCTTCAACAATAACCAAATTATTAGTTAATAATTAGTTAATAAAACAAATAGAAGGATTTTGAAAAACTTATAAATTTTATTTATTTATTTTTTTAAGTAGGAAATAAATAAAAGGACCAAGAATAGTAAGAAAATATAATGAGAGTATTGTCAGACAAAGAAACTATTCTCATTTTACAGATGAATAGATTGCAAAAAATATGAGAACGGAAGAAAACGAAAGCGAATATTTGCACAAACAAAGAAAATGTTAAATAATAGTAATAGTAATAATGGACATTTTATATGAATCAGAAAGGTAATTAATGATCTTGGAATTGTAAATTTTGAAAATATGAAAGAATAAATAAAAATAATTAATAAATAAATAATAATAAAAATAAAAATAAATAATAAAACGAAAGCTAATAATACACAAACACAATTACCTCTTAAACCTTTTCAAACTTGAATCAAAAGCACAAAATTGGATACCTACAGATGAACAAATTGCAAAAAATATGAGATGAACAGAAGAAAATGAAAGCGAAATATTTGCTCAAACAAAGAAAATGTTAAATAATAGTAATATTAATAGTAATAATGGACATTTTATATGAATTAGAAAGATAATTAATGATATTGAAATTGTAAATTTTGAAAATCTGAAAGAATAAATAAAAATAATTAATAATAAGAAATAATAATAAGAAGAAGAAATAATAATAATAATAATAATAATAATCATAATAATAAAACAAAAAGTCAATCATACACTAACACAATAATCTCTTAAAGCTTTTCAAACTTGAATCAAATGCTAAATAATAGTAATAATGGACATTTTATATGAATTAGAAAGGTAATTAATGATGTTGAAATTGTAAATTTTGAAAATCTGAAAAATTAAATATTTGAATAATAATAATAATAATAATATTGAAATTGAAAATAAGTGTGCAGCAGAAGTCAGAAAAAGAAGATATGAATTAGAAAGGTAATTAATGATCTTGGAATTGTAAATTTTGAAAATATGAAAGAATAAATAATAATAATTAATAATAATAAATAATATTTAATAATAATAACAATAATAAATAATAATAAAATGAAAGTTAATAATACACAAACACAATTACCTCTTAAACATTTTCAAACTTGAATCAAATGCTAAATAATAGTAATAATGAACATTTTATATGAATCAGAAAGGTAACTAATGATCTTGAATTGTAAATTTTGAATATTAATATTAATATTAATATTAATATGGATACATTATAAAATATTAATATTAATAATATAGAATCATAATAACCATTCCCAAATTTTAAAGACAAAATTGAATTTGAAATTTGAAATATAATATAATGCGAATAATATTAACGTAAAAGTTTTTATGAAGAATATATAATTGAAGAATAACTTTTTATGAAGTTTAAATAAAATTATAATGCGAATAATAAAATTAAATACATTAAATATAATTATAAACACTAAATTGAAGAATAACTTTTTATGAAGTTTAATTTGTTTATGCCAACACATTATTATAAAAAAAATAACACACATTTCATGTCTCTTTTCAAAGTAAACTATAAAGTAACAGATTGAAATAAAAAATACAAAATAACATTCCATAATAATATTTAATATGAAATTACATAACTATACCATGTATGTAAACAAAACTTGATAATTAAACTAAAGTAAACAGAATTAATTTTTTCTAGTGAACATTACAACAATTTGAAAATTACATAACTCTATAATACAAATTGAATCTCTATAATCAGAACATTGTCGTTTGCAAATTAAATTCAGAAGAACATTGACTTTTCACAGCACTAACAACACCATCATATGAATTGGGGTTACTCCACTATCAAAGATCAATTTGTCGCATTCACAAAATGCATGGATCTGACAAAATTCCCTCCATCCAGAACCAAATTTAACAGAAGCTTTCAGAAATTTTGCAATTTACTTCACTATTACGTCGATGAAGGACAATATACTTTAATCTGCTTTCCTAAATGTAATTGGCAAAAGCAAAAGGAAGATCCTAAAAGCAAATAAACACATGTATAAATACATAATGAAGTAATATGAAGTAAGAAAAAAAATTCAAAATTATGCAATTAAAAATTACCAGATGAATGGAATGATACAAATAATGTGATAGTACTATAGTGAAATGAACATAAGAACCCTCAATGAGAGGACCACGATTTTGGAGATGATCATAAAATTTGTCTACGGATGAAGAAGTCGATTCTGCCTTAAACAAAGTAAACTTAAAAGAGTTATTTCTAACATAATCAAAAATATTGGACATAATAAAATAGATAAAATAATAACAACTTGAAAATGTGATGCCATTTTACTGAGCCCTGAGAGTGTTTTTTCAAAAGAAAGAATTGAAACAAAAGACAAATGTCTCAGAAAACGTATAAAGAAAAGCATTAAGGATGAAAAGCAAACATCTTTAAGAAAAGAACTTGAACATTCACTTCAGATTAAAAAATAGAAGTGTAAAAAATAACTACGTTAAAAACGTATAAAAACAAACATTAAGCATGAAAAGCAAACATATTTAACAAAAGAACTTCAACATATGTATTGGAATGAAAAATAGGTGGAAAAAGGTGAAAAAAAAGTTTAAAAAGAAAGTTTAACAAAAAGGAGATGTCTTTGAGAGGAAGTCCAAACCCTAAGTACCGAAAAAAATTATCTTCATTAAAAGCAAACATCTTTAACAAAACAACTTCACCATTGGTTTCAGAATGAAATATAGATGGAAAAAAAGGTGTATAAAAGTTTAAAAAGAAAATTTAACAACAAAAAGGAGATGTCTTTGAGTGGAAGTCCAAACCCTAAGTAGCCAAAAAAAATTCTCCATTAACGATTAAATCAGCAAAAAAATCAATAATGAAAACAACCATGCGGACAGATGAAGGAAAAAATTTCACCTTGGTGCTTGAACATACGATGGATATGAAGGAGAATCCATTCCACTACCGGTTGTTGCACAGAAAAAAGAAAAAGGCGAAATGTGAGAAAAAGCATAGAGCAAATCCAGAGAAGAAGAAATCCAAGAAAGGGCGAAATGTGCCCAGAGAAGAAGAAACCCAAGAAATGAAAATACTTGAGAGAAACGAATAGGCAACGAAATAAAGGCAGAATAGAAAAGAGAGAGTAAATGAGAGGAGAGAATGAGAGAAACCAAAATAAAAGAAAGAGAAAGGCGTAAATGAGAGGAAAGAGGGAAATGTGGGTGATAATAAAATGAGAGTTTTGTTACACGTGTAAGTTCTACAACGTACCACTTGTCACTCCTAGAATGAGTTTGAGATTTCTATTTTTAGTTAAAATTTGAAATCTTTTCTTTTTGAAATTTGTTTAGAACTTACCCTGGAAGTGCCTTCTATTTGTATTATAGATTTATATGACCTTAAACAAAAGAGGGAGTGAATTGTTTATGAAAGATTTTCGCAAACTTTGAAGGTATAATGAAGTTCAATACAGAATCACAGATATAGAAATCCATAAAGCAATCAATCAAAAAAAATTTAAGTTGATTGTCAGAAAATCAACCGGTTGTTTTTACGATTCAACCGATTGTTTTTATCAACAGAGTTAAAAACAACTTAAAAGCATAATTTAAATGAGTTCAGGGTAAGAGAAAAACACACAAGCAATTTATGTTGGTTCACTTTTATCCCAAAAGCTACATCTAGTCCTCAGAAACCACTGGTATCTACTATGCAATCAAAATCCAGAAGTGACCTTGAACACCTCAAGTCACACACTTCCTTTGGCACACAAACACCACAGAAATCAAAACACCCTCTAATTCTGCACTTACACACCAATATTCAGAAATACAAGAGATACAGAAAGGATTACACCTGATGAAGATCAAATCAAAAGATTATAGCAATCTTATTCCACTTCTTTGAGAAAGCCCAAAAGCTTGAATGCAAATCTTTGAAAACTCAAATATGTTTTCACACTTTCAAAAATGTCTCAAAACTGTTATCAAAATTTTAGAGTGTATAACAACCTTTTTAAATACTCCTAAAGTTTCACTGCCTCACCATGGACCCCAAGGTCAGGCCCGTCCGCCAGAGAAGAAGGAAGTTCAACGAAGAGAGGCGGTAGGTCATCAAGGGAGAAACAAAGAAGTTGTTAAGTGTCGACCACATCAGAGAGATTCAATACCCAGAATGGTTGGCAAATGTGGTCTTGGTAAAGAAGGCCAACGGGAAGTGGAGGATGTGTGTGGACTTCACCGACCTCAACAAGGCATGCCCGAAGGACTCGTACCCCTTGCCAAGCATCGACGCCTTGGTGGACAGTGCCTCGGGCTGCAGGATGTTTAGCTTCTTAGACGCTTTCTCTGGGTAAAACCAGATTAAGATGCACCCAGGGACGAGTGCAAGACAACATTCATGACCGAGCTATCTTGTTACTACTACACGGTGATGCCCTTTGGGCTGAAGAATGCGGGCGCCACCTACCAGAGGTTGATGAGTAGGGTCCTTGCACCCATGATAGGTCGGAATGTGTAGGGCTATGTGGATGATATGGTGATGACCTCGCAGGTGAGGGATCAGCATGTGACTGACCTAGAAGAGCTATTTGCAACAATAGCCAAGTACTGGTTGAAGCTGAACCCTGAGAAGTGCGAGTTTGGGGTGGAAGCGGGTAAGTTCTTGGGTTTCCTACTCACCGAGCGTGGGATAGAGGCGAACCTGGAGAAGTGTGCAACAATCCTTGCCATGAGGAGCCCGATCTCGGTGAAGGAGGTGCAGCAGTTGACAAGGCGGATGGGTGCCCTGTCCAGGTTTGTATCAGTTGGAGGGGACAAGGGTCACCCCTACTTCCAGTGTTTAAGGAGGAATAGCTAGTTCGTGTGGACCAAGTACAGAAACCAATATACTTTGTGAGCAAAGTATTGCAAGGGCCGGAGGTGAGATACCAAGCCCTAGAGAAGGCGGCCCAGCGGCCCTGGCCGTGGTGTTCTCGGCTAGGAGGCTTCATCATTACTTCCAAAGTTTCACAGTGGTGGTGATGACGGACTTACCTATCCGAAAGGTGCTGCAGAAGCCGAACGTGGCAGGAAGGATGGTACGTTGGGCAGTGGAGCTCTCGGAGTTCGACATTCAGTACGAACCCCGAGGCCCCATCAAAGGCTAGGTGTATGCAGATTTTGTGATAGAGCTCTCCCCGACAGATGCACAACAAGAGGAGGAGGCCAGCTTCAGATGGCTGCTCTCAGTGGATGGGTCATCCAAGCAGCAAGGCAACAGAGCTGGCGTGATCTTGGAAGGACCGAACAGGTTGTTGATTGAGCAGGCCCTAAGGTTCGCTTTCAAGGCCAGCAACAATCAGGCGGAGTATGAAGCCCCCATAGCCGGGATGCTCTTAGCTAAAGAGATGGGAGCGCATAACTTATTGGCAAAGAGCGATTCCCTTTTAGTCACAAGTCAGGTAACCGGGGAATATCAAGCCAAAGATCCACATATGGTCGCGTACTTGGGGTACGTCCAGATTTTGAAGGGCTCGTTCGCAGTGTTTGAGCTAGTGCACGTCCCAAGAGAGCAGAATGTCTGAGCTGACTTGCTGGCCAAGCTCGCCAATTCGGGCAAGGGGGGAAGGCAGAGGACGGTCATACAGGAAACCCTCAAGGCACCGCAAACTTTTGTTGTTGATAATAGGGTGGGTGTTCATCAGATCAGTACGGCTAGTGGAAGGACGAGGAGTCATCGGTCGTTGACTCAAGAGACGCTGGGAACGCCAGTGTAGGCGCTTACCCGGCCTTGGAGGGGGAGCCAATGCAGATATGCATAGTTGAGGAGGGGAACACATGGATGACACCCTATAGGCGCTATCTAGCTGATGGGGTGCTTCCATTGGAGCTCGCTAAAGCCAAAAAGATAAAGAGGAACTCCGCCAAATACACCTTTATTGATGGGAAGCTGTTCAGACATGGGTTCACCCACCCGATTCTGGTGTGTGTGAGTGGAGACCAGTGTACACGAATAATGGCAGAACTCCACGAGGGGATTTGTGGTAGCCATGTTGGAGGTCAGTCCTTGGCATCGAAGGTTGTTCATGCAGGCTATTACTGGCCAATAATGAGAAAAGATTGCACAAGGTACGCCCTGCAGTGCAAACAGTGTCAACAGCACGCCGACTGGCACAAGACGCCGCCAGAAGAGCTGAGGTCGATTTACAGCCCGTGGTCGTTTCACATGTGAGGAATCGACATTTTGGGGCCCTTTCCTTTGGCGGTAAGACAGATGAAGTACCTTGTGGTAGCCATAGAGTACTTCACGAAGTGGATAGAGGTTGAGCTAGTAGCACAAATCACAGCTCACAAGATCCAACACTTCGTGTGGAAGAATATAGTGTTCCATTTTAGCGTACCGAGGCGTCTAGTTTCTGACAATGGCACACAGTTCGCGAGCCAACAACTGGGCAAGCTATGCACATAGGTTGTAATAAAGCAGGTGTTCGCATCAGTTGAGCACCCCCAGACAAATGGGCAGGTCGAGTATGCCAACAGAGTCCTACTCAGAGGTCTGAAGAGAAGGCTTGAGAAGGCCAAAGGGACTTGGGCAGAGGAGGTTCATAGAATAGTGTGGGCTTACCATACCACGCCTCAGTCCACCACCAGAGAGACACCCTTCAGCTTGGTGTACGGGTCAGAAGCAATAATTCTGGTAGAGATCCAGGAGAGCTCGCCACGATTTCAGAACTTCGTAGCTGAGGAGTCCAACGAAGAGAGAAAGGTGAACCTGGATCTACTGGATGAGGTCAGAGAGGATGCAAGAATTAAAGCTGAAGCGTTAAAGAGAAGGGTGGAGTACAAGCACAGCTCAAAAATAAGGCCTCAGTAGTTCCAGATCGCTGACCTAGTAATGCGCAAAGCCCACCCATATTAGCTAGAAAACAAGTTGTCCCCCAAGTGGACTGGCCCTTTCAGGGTGACGGAGGTCCAGGGAAACGGGGTGTACAGACTCGAGACTTTGGAGGGAGGCGCAATTCCTCGTACATGGAATGCGGCCAATCCCAAGTTTTATTTCAATTGAACTCTAGCATTGTACACAGTTTCAAGGGGACACTCTTTTTCCCTTTTAAGGGTTTTTTAACGAGGTCACCAATAAAATTACGATTGAAGTATACGCATTCTCGTATTTTTTGTGCAATACAGGGACGAACCTATCGTTTTGGTGTTTAGACACCTCGAGAGGGAGTGGCAGTTTCCTTTAGGACGCCTCCCCCTCGAGTGTGGGCGCCAAGTGCGAACAGCAAGGTTCAGTCAGAAATGAACCTGTCGTTTTGGTGTTTAGACACCTCGAGAGGGAGTGGCAGCTTCATTTAGGATGCGTCCCCCTCGAGCGTGGGCGCCAAATGCGAACAGCAAGGTTCAGTCAATAACGAACCTGTCGTCTTGGTGTTTAGACACCTCGAGAGGGAGTGGCAGCTTCCTTTGGGACGCCTCCCCCTCGAGTGTGGGCGCCAAGTATGAACAACAAGGTTCGACCAGTTTGAGTCCTCCTTTGCCTCTGAGCAAAGACGGGGCCAGATGAACGCCTTGGGGCTAGAAACCTTGAGAAGGAGTGGCCCCACCCGCGTAGAACGCCTCCTCTCAAGAATGAATGTCAAGGTTAAGTGAAAGGACTCCCAGTTAAGTCCTCTGTTTCCTTAGGGGCAAAGATGAGGACAGTCAATATATCTTCCCTAACCTCAAAAGCAGGGTAAGGATCAGTAAAAGAGTTTCCCTTGTCTAAACAAAGTTAAGGCAATGCCAGTTAAAGGTTCATGCATGCTCGCCTCCAACACAGGTGGTCAAGCAATCAAAGCAAAGAGAAAGGAATGGGGAGGGAGCGTGTTACCTAAGGTTCAGAATCTTTCAAGGTCATCGTATGTTAAAGTTACTAGCGTTGAAGTGTTGTTAGTAAGTTAACAGTTAAAGGCAGAATGAGACAACAAAACAAGTAAGGGAAGTACAAGTTGTATTAAATTACAAGTTTTGGAGGACATAGTTCAAAGCCAAAGTTACAAGCTCCTTTTAAGGGCGCCTAGACACGATCTGCCCATCAACGACGTGGTTCGACGTTGCAAAGGGGGAGACATCCATCTCAGGATGCTTGCAAGCAACCTGAGCAAGGGCGTCCTCGAACCCCGCTGCGTATGCGTCAGCTGCATCGCCGATGAGCTCCTCCTTGGCTCTCCCGAAGGCTTCAGCTTGGGTAGTCAGTTCTGCCTTGGCCCTCTCAAGGGCTTCAGTTTGTGCGGTGAGCTCAGCCTCCACCTTCCCCAGCTTCACCTCCTGCTCCGTGGCCCGTTCTTCGAGTTTGACCATCCTAGCTTTGTTGGCCACGACTTCCTCCTCGAGTCCCACCACCTGGGTACGTAGTGGCACAACCCGGGACAACAGGGTGGTGTACTCTTGGCTCTTGCCGAAAAGCTTCTTGTTAGTCTCTAGCTCAGTCTGGCGAAGGGCACTTATTTCCTGATTCAGCGCGATCTCACGGTTAAGGAAGACCTGAGCCTGTTGGGCCAGTTGTTCCTTCACCAGAGCCAGTTCTTCAGCCAAATCTAGCTGCTCCTTTGCTTTTGACTCCACCTCATGGGAGAAGCCGTCAGCTTGGGCAAAGAATTCGCCAAGGCTGAGAGTTAGGCTCTCCTGCACAGCCTTTTCGTTGGAACTTCCCATGGCCCCTTTCTGGTAGCCCTTGAGGATTTGTTGAAGGACTAGGGGAAGCTCAGGGGCAAGGGCAGGCTCAGGGACGCTCTCACCACCACCCTCAAGCGTGAAAAGGCGTTGGGTGGGTGATCCCTGAGCGAGGCAGGGCGCCTAGTAGAGGAAGAGTGTGAAGTGACCGCTACCGCCACTCTGCGCCTTTTGAAGACAAAGCCGTTTGTAGTGTCTGCGTCGTCATCAGACACAATCTCCACCATCCTCTTGCCTTTCTCAAAGGGGGCTGGAGTAGGAGAAGCCCCAACGGCAGCCAGAGGCACAACGTCAAGAGGAGTCGAGGAGGGGGTAGGGAAAGGAGTGGCTGGTGCGATGTTTGGAACAGAAAGGGCTGGGGCACCAACACCAGTGATCGCCTCTTCACAAAGAGCTAAGACCTCAGCTAGCCTTGCTCGCTTCTCTTCGTTCAGCACCATGCCTACACCCAGAACAAGGAGAGGTGAGAACTTGGCAAGACAAAGTTAAGTAAGAAATCAACAGGCATAAGTAAGAGTAAAGCAGAGTAGAGTTGAGAGAAGGGTCATAAACAAGTTTCTATACCGATGTAGCCAGCAAGTCCTGATGGGCTATACTCATTCTTGATAAGCTCAGTGGTGTTGAAGACTGCTCCAAGGCTAGCCAGCACTTGGCATACCTCACGATCAGCAAAGGATAGCTCATTGAGATTTTTAGCCTTCTTGAGGGTCAATTTCCCCACCTAGTACAAGGGGAACCCATCCAGGCAGGTGCGGTCGTGCTCAAAGCAGCACACCCTGAAGAATTTCCCCTTGAAACCCTTGTAAGATTGCTGAAACAGGGTGATGATGACTCTTCCTGTCACCCCGCTGAAGCTTACCCAGAGGTTCTTCCCAGGGTTCTTGGTTTCGAAGAAATGAAGAAAGACATCTACAGTGGGTGGATGGCCAAAATGGTTACAAAGGATGGAGAAGGCCCTCACAAAGGCCCAGCTATTGGGATGCAGCTAGGCAGGGGCAACGTTCACTTCAGTTAGCAGCTCCCTCTCGAAGCTGGTAAAAGGGAGGCGTTGCCTAATGCGCTTAAAGACCGTTTGGTAAAAGAAGAAGAAAGGTTCTCCCTCGTTGGCGCGGTTGTCTACGCACACAGGTTCGCCCTTTGCGCAGGGACGAACCGAGATATAAGCATCGCTCTCTATCCCAAATGCCCTACCCAGGAACTCGGGCTTGCTGTCTAGGTGTGCCCTCCAGTCCGCAATGGAGGTGAGGGAGGAGGTTTTGGCAAGGAGTTCAGCAGACACCCAGGGATACATGCTCTTGTAGTTGACGCTGGGGGGAGGGTTGGAAGTGATTTTCGTTGCCATGACGAAGGAAGCTAGGAAAAAAGCAAGGAAAAGAAGAAAGCAAAGGTTCAACATGGGAGGCTATGGTGTAAAACTCAAGGATGGAAAAACCCATAAACCTTATGATCATAAGAAAACCAGAAAAATAGAGGAACGAAGAACAGATGTAGAGGAAACCCAAAGTGCGTTAGTTTAAACAGACCCAAGAAGTTATCAATGCATGAAATAAAAAATAAAGAGCAATCAATAGAGAAAAATCATACCTTTGAGTGATTGATGAGCGAAAGTTTTGATTTTTGCAAAAGACGAAACGGGAGAACTCGAAGAAGAAGATGAAGGGTGCAAGAGGAGTTTCAAGTGATGGAACAGTACCTAAAGCACGCGTTTTTGAAACACTTAACATAAACTTGGAAAGCGCAAGTGACATTAAGTCCCAACCATTTGATTAAGACACGTGTGCGCTGATTAAGGCAAGAACAGGAAAGCATCACTTCGGTGCACTGTGCACGTCCTGTCACATGCAGCCACTTAGGTCGGCAGGGCGAGACCATAGTCTCTTCGCTGAACAAGTTAACAGCTCGAGACTGAGGGGCTTGTGTACTGACCAATCCTCAGACTTGGGCGTTGACCAAAGTCATGATGGGCCCTAAAGGCTGGGTCCACTGGGAGGCTGGCAGGACGGGCCAGAGTCTCAGGAAGCTCGCGGGTAAGGGTAGCCGAGGAGGGGGCAGCATCAAGGCGCGGGGTGTGGAGGCCTCGGACCTCGGCAACCCAAACAGTAAAGCTGAGCCGAAAAAGGGTGGTTTCCAAGCCACATTCCAGCACTCAGTAAGGGAGAAGTCAAGGTCATAGAAGGTCCATGCATGGGGTGTGGACGAGGTGGTAGGGCACGCCACAATCAAAGAGCCCCTGGGAAAGAGACGATTGGGAAGGGTCACGTCCTATTGAAACGATAAAACAACGGGTTGTTTTTTCACTTCTTTATAAAATAATTTTTTTCAAAAAGGTTTTGATTTCAAACTCTTTTAGATTCAAACAAAGAGTAGATTACACATCATTCTACCTAGATCCCACCCACACAAGCAACAACTTCAGTCTTCCATCAAACACCATGGATTTGGAGACATCAAAGCTTCAAAATCATTCTTCATCAACACTTATCTCCTTTAATATATTCTTTTCATTTTTATTTCTAAATTAAACTTCAGTATTTTATTAAGAGAAATTATCAATGCTTAAAAATAATTTGAGTGTTTTTTTTTGAGTCTTGACATTCCATGAAATTATGAATGATTAAAATAATTTATCCTTACATGATTTTCGAATTAAGCAGAAGGTAAAATGTAAGAAGTATATCAGTACTTCACTGCTACTACATCAGGGAAGAGAATATTTTTAAGCTTAGAAGCACTCATAAAGTTGTCCCTAACAAGATTCCAACAGACAAAACTAACTACAAAATCTGTTCCAATGAGTTAAAATGAAAATGTCATGACTATTGTTTATATTCCCAGAATAATTTATCCATGTCATATACGCTGCACTTCACCATTATTAATTTATTCATTTTGTCTCTAACCAAATTTATATAATAACTTATAGGTTGATACTTTGAAACATACGCTGAAAGTTTTGAACCCTGGTGTTTGTTTCTTGTGAACCCATGATTTTCTAATTCTCTTTAAATTATGTTTTGAATGAGTATCATGTCAGTTAAAAAAACTACTTCCTCAATGTGAGGATGTTTCAAACTCAAATAAATTTATATTAAGCATAAGTTTATAACTAACACGTTTCATCTTAGTTATTCCACCACATATTGTTTAAAAAGTAAACCATTTTGTGTTAACTCATCCAAATAAAAAAAAATTTAATATTATTTTTTAATTTAAAATTCTTTATTCATGTCTCTTTGTTTTTAGTTCATATATATATTTAAACCAATCCAACTAATAAAAAAAAGGCTAAACACATTAAAAAAAAAACACACATTATATATAATATTAAAAAATAATATATATATATATATATATATTATCACGGTGCAATTTGATATTTCAGCTATGCTGACACCTCAAATAAAAATAATCATTTATCATAAAAATAAATATTATTAAAAATAAAAAAAATTATGAAAAATTAGACCAAAACTTATATGTTAACAAAAACGATACATATGTATAATTTATGTAATTAAGACAAATATATTATTGAAATCATGGTTAAATATGTTTTATCGAAATTAATTTTTGTCCATAGTTCAAACTTTAGACTTTTTTGACTACTTGTAGTAAGAGAATTATTGGAATGAATCTTTACTATGTTTTTTTAGGTAACAAACGAATTTTCAGGGTGAGTTGTATTATAATATTATAACATTTACGTCTACAATGAGTTATCATGAAATATTTTAACATCTTATTCCATACTAGAAATAAATAAAAAAAATTGACAATAACTATTTCAATTATTTTTTTAATAAAGTCTCCGAAACCTAAAATTTAAATTAAGAACAAAATTAACTTTAATTATAAAAAAAATTAATCCTAAAAAAATTAACATTCATATAATTTTTTATCAAATAATCAGAGACTTGCGTATTATCTCGTAATTATAAAAAAAGGTTTGAAGATGTTTTCTTTTTCTTGTATGACTTTACTGTATCTATGGCTGTTTAGTGGATCAAAGGAGTATTTGCAGGCACCTATAGCTTCCAAGTAAAACAATGGCTTTTGCCTTTCGGGAATCCTCCATTATCATTGTTTTTTTGTGATCAAGGACCAATGTTACACCCAATGAACTAAGAATGCAGGTTTTAACCAAAGAAATAATATGTGTATGTAACTAGTTAATGGTAAAAATTTGTTGAGCTTTTCCCAAGATAAATTATCTTTATAAGAAAAGCATAATACTACTTTTATCTTAGAATATTAAAATGAAGTCAAATTTTTCTCTTTATATATTATTTTTTGTTATTCATTTTTAACTAATATGAGAATTAAACTCCTACTTAATTCCAACAAAGAAATTGCATTTACATCTACATAATTTTATTAATTAATTGATTAAACCAATGCTAACACATAGTATTTGCTACCTACCACTGGGATGAGAGTCCTCTTCTATACAGAGCTAAAATTTATAAAAAAAATGACTGCATTTTTCTTAACTCTTTTCAGTGTTATTATCTAATTAAAACTATTTTATTTTATTTATTACATTATGCTAAATTACAATTTTTACTCTTCTTTAACTTAATTTTCTATTTTGGTCATCCTAAATTTTCACTGTTTTAAAATAAAAACTACAATTTTAATTCAATAAAATATTGCATCTTTTATTTTTGATATTTTAATTAAAAAGGTTAATGGTATCTTAAGTGAACATGTTTAACCTATAGTTTAATTAGATCAAAATAAAAGAAATAATGTAAAACTAAAAAATAGAACCAAAATTATAAATTTTTAAATCGAACTAAAATGACGAAAAAAAACGAGAACTGAAATCACGGACTAAGAATTAAGAAAGTCAAAACTTTTATTTCACATGTAAGTTACTAAATATAAAATAATTTCATTTAAAAACTATCTAAATTATATCCTTTTCCTAATTTTTAGCATTAGTTATAATAGAAAAAAAAGATAATTAAAAGTATTAAAAAATGTAAGTTTTGCTAACAAAATGAAAATAAAAAATTATATCATTATATCAAATTATATTTTAAAAGGATAATATATAGTCATACACCGATTGGTACAAAAAGAACTATAAAGTCACTTATATATTCACGTGTATTTAAAATTAAAAGTGATTTTGACAATGTAGGGCAAATGCTAGACAAGAAGCATGATCCTTGTCTTTAGTTCCTAATCTGGGAAATTTTTTCCATTGTCTTCATCTCATAAATAAATTAATTAAGGTATGCTTTGGAAAAAAAATCTTCATAAACACAGAAAACAAATTCATATATAAATTGAAATTAAAAATTTAGAGAAACTATATATTGAATGGGTTTTACAAATTAACTTGTACATAAACTAATTTTAATCATTATTAAAAATATTTAATTTTTTCTTTTTATTTCTTTACTAAAACAATTTCATTCCCTAAATTCATAAAGGTGAAAGTTTAAAATACACCAACTCCCTAAATTCATGAAGTTGAAAGTTTAAAATACACCAACAAAAGTTTAAAATGAAAGTGGAGAGAGTATGATTGTTGGGAGTGAATACATATGAATAAACCATCTTATTTTGTATCTTGTTGAATAAATCCAAACTCAAGCAAGTTTATTCTTTTACTTTCTATTGGGATACCATTCTAAAATGAGATTAATTTAATAATTAGTTGACTCATCATAATGTTCCTTTCGTCTTAAGCATTGTAGTGGATGCACCCAAAACAAAATTATTACATGGGTGATTAAATTAATCAACATAATAGATAAAAAAATATATTTGTAAATAACAAGATAGTAGTATTAAGATGTGTGATCTATTAATGTCGGGTGGATCTTTAGTTGATAGCGTGTTAGAAAACTTGTTTTAGGTGTTTTGTATAAAGGTTGAGACACCCTTAAAGTGTTTTATTTAATTTTATTTATTCTTTGTTGATAAAAAAAATTCTTCAAATTACATTTCTTTTTAAACCTCAACACAATAGCTTTTAGTTAAAAAATATTTGTAAGATAGGTTTTCACTTAGAAATTTAGCAATTGGCTAATTAATTGGCTAATTTATGGTGTTTATTTTATTTTCAATAGTTAAAATTATTCCATTTGTATAGTTTAGAGATTTATATATGAGTGCAATGGATACTATCCATTCGTGTGATTGGATTAGTATTTTAACCTAAATTCTAATAATAATTAGTTGGTGGGTTGATTAACCCAAAATAAAAAAAAAATACAAAAGTAAAAAATGTAGACATTTGTTGAGTATTATTAAATAGTTCAAACAAAAACTAAATGCGACAATTAAACAGCATAACTATATTATTTGCATTCACAAATACATTCTTAATTTATCACCAACAATAAATAGTAGTCTTCTGTTTTTAAGGCCAAAATAGTAGTTTTAATTTCTTAAACCTCTTTATAAAACCAAAAATAAATAAAACTATCTTTATTTGTTTTAAATTAAGAATATAATATGTTTCATTAAAACGAAAGGAGGTTTACATGTATATCCAATGGGATCTACCTTAACTTATTGTTTGGGTTTAATGAAATAAGTGAAAATAATCATAGTAATTAATTCAAGTACCATTTTACATATGATAACATATTATATTAGAGTAATTTAAATAAAGACATTTATAATATATAAATAAAGACATTTATAATATATAAATAAAGACATTTATAATATATAGTGAACGCAAATCTCTTTTAAAAGTTAATTTAGTAATGTTTAATTAGATTTAAAATACTTTTATGTGTTAACTTCATTAAACTATATTATAAATTTATTAATGAGAAAGTACTACTTTATTTACATATATGTATATTGTCTCATATCTTACTCCATTAACATCACCTTGCACGTGAATAAAAGATATGAAACAACTACGTCTTCTTTAATCATTAACATCTAACTTTTTTAGGATTAAATCTTCGGCTCTTATTAAGATTCACCAATATTTAACATTACATCTAATTTTTTTTCTAAATGAATTTGTTTACATAATTAATATATATATAATGAGATTAAATTATTCTAAAAAGACATTATATTATTTCAATTTTTCTTATTTTCCACGATGATTATATAATAAATTCCTCACATTTGATTATTAAGTTAAAAATAAAAATATTATGAGAAGTATATTTTTATCCTTAAAATAAGTTTTGTACAAATATACATTTATGTGAAGAACTATTAGGTTTTTTAAGAAACCTCAAAAATCCGTTCCGGTGTTACATTACATGACCTTGTACGATGAATCAATGTAAACAGCTTTCAGAGTCCATCGTTTTTTGGCTTCACTATATTGGGGTTTTGTGTTGACATCTGATGAATACAATAGTTAATTTGGTACAGAATGTGATCCATTACAACTTCGTACCACTTGATGAGATTTAAGATACATTAATCTATATTAACATAACATTTAGTGACGTACTATTTTGAAGATTCTGATTAACAATTCTCTGTTTAAAGAGACCCAAGAAAGTGACTTTATACCAGTCTCTTTTGGTAACCGCGATAGAGACTTTCAGATAAGGTCAGAACAAAACAAGGAGAATGAAACTAGAATCTAATTAAACACCAAAACAGAGTTAATTTTAGGTCAAACTACTCCATTGGAATATTCAATCTATTTTAAGTAAGTCTCTGAATTAAATATATAACAGTTTTTTCATCATTTGTTTAATTGAGTCCTGGGATTTTTAAATCTGTCAAACTATTATTTTTGCATGCCTCAAGCTGCAATCATTTCAAAAAGTACCTTTTTTTCATCTGAAGAACTGATTCATCTTCTTATAGTTCAGATGCTTAATTGAAAAATTCTAAATATTTTAGGACCAACTAAGAAATATAGCCTTAATTTCACGAGGATGACCAACACAGATGAAAAGGCTCTAACAAGATGGAAGAGTTCATGGGAATTTTTCTGTGAATATATCAATAAATACACTGGAGTGGTAGGAAATTCCTAGATTCTCTACTATGAAACATCAGATCAATAAATACATACATGCATGAAGACAGTGATTTACTAACCTCACGCTTCTGTCTTGTTCTGAACTTTGCTTTTAAGTGTAATTACCCTTTCATACTAATCTTGAATGTAATGATCCTTATCCAATTAAGACATGCTGTGGTAGAATTTGTGGTCAACACAACGAAGAAGGAGGAGCTAGCTTGGAACTGTACAAATGCTTTGTTCTTTGATGATTTAGATATTTTGTATCATCATGTGTATGGCCAATCATTGAACATGGCATATGCAAAAACCCAGCTTGGTTCAATCACTGAATATTTAGCACCGATTGAGACCATGATGCATATTGATTATACTGCAAATCAATCAATAAAAGGATGCAAAATGCAGATACATATAGCAGCAGTGCATGCATATAGATATACGTAACAATATACAAAACAAGAATAATATAGCTAACTAGTTCTTGAATCTTGACACAAATAATAATTCTAGTTAAGACAAGAAAATTATTACATTGATTATCTCAACATCCTCAAAACCTTAAACTGGGCTTGTCTCAGACACAATATTCTGCAAACTAATTGTACTGAAGTTTTGATTAGCTTAATGGTTGTTCTAGCTTGAGGGAAATACTTGATCAGAATTCATTATCCTTATCTTTTGAGGGGCTATTTCCTCTCTCTTGGATGGCTGATCTATCTACTTCTACTTCTCTATATCTGTGCAAATACCTTCTCAATGGCTCTGCATAGTCATCAAAACCAAGCGACCCTAAGGCCCAGCATATATCATCTCCGTTCACAGTCTTCCTCCTCTCCTTCCTGCACTTCTCTGATGCCTCACTCGTCACAAAGCTTATAAACTCTGATACACACTCTTGCATTGTTTCCTTTGATTCCTTTGAGATTTTTGCGTTAGGAGGCAGAATCTGCTTCATGATCCTCCCAACATTGGCTATTGGCAACAAACAGTCTTGTTCCCTGATGCCACTGTTTTCAGGATTAGAGGAACTGCCTCCAACATTGTCCACCATCTTGGGAAGGAATGAATTCAACTCCAACAGTTGAACTACTCTCTTTATTGACCAAGACAACATGTGAAGGTTATGTCTGTGTGTGTGTACATATAAAGTGAAAGATAATATAAGAATGTGATTATCTCGGATTGAAGTACTGGAAAAAAAACACATGACTGAACAAAAAAATATAGGTAAGTGCACATGCAAGCAAGCCTAGTCACACTCACACATGAACATTAATGTTGTGACTTAGTTAATTCAATGTGACATGCGAATGATGCCAAGACGGTCGGCTAAGATTGTGGGGTCTGATGCCGCCACTGGTTAATGAATTGGAGTTCAGAGTCATTTTTTTGTTGCAAAGTTTAGACAAAGTCCACCCAATAGATCCATGAATTCCATTGGCTTCATCACTGCTAATGGATGCTGAGGAGGCTTTTCAGGCAGTTGAAAAGAGTGAAGATCAATCACAGTATCCGTTGGAAAGCTCTAAGGCACAACTAATTTATTCATGCATATAGATCATGAATCATGATTCACCAAAGATATTATTTATAATATTCTTTTTTTCCCTTTATGTTCTTCACCATATCACTGTTATAGTATGACACTTTTTTTTTATACTAAAAAATAATAATAAATTATTTCATTCCTTTAGTTACATTTTTCTCTCTTTGTGTTTCCATTCTTCTCTTTACACGTATAGTGTTAATCTCTTTCAATCCTGAGATAAGTATTAAAAATTATGTATATAACTAATACAAAACTGTTTTTTTGTAAAGTATTGAACAAACCTTCAGTAACTACACCCGGGCCTACACTACTACATATATGATAATTAGTAACATCAAAAAAATGTTACTAAATCAAGGAAAATGTTATTAGTAACATTTTATCAAATGTAGCGGATATCCTATGTAACTAAAGAATTTTAGTAACATTTACACATTTCAATAGATACATTTATAAAAATGTCACTAAATATTTTTAGTAACATTTATTTAATAAAAAGGTAACATTTTAAAAATATTACTAAATCTTTTTAGTAATGTTTATTTAATAAAAAGTAACAATATAAAAATGTTACTACAAATCTTTAGCAACTTTTTTTAATATAGAGGTGACATTTTAAAAATGTTACTAAATCATGTTAGTAATATTTTTTTTGAAAAAAATAACATTACAAAAATGTTACTAATTATTTTTAGTAACATTTTTTAATAAAAATGTGACATTTTAAAAATGTGACATTTTAAAAATGTTACTAAATTCTTTTAGTGATGTTTTAAAACAGTAACATTATAAAAATGTTACTAAAAAATTTTAGTAACTTTTTTTAATAAATAAGTAACACTTTAAAAATGTTACTAAATATTTTTAGTTATATTTTTTAGAAAAAGAGTAACATTATAAAAATGTTACTAAAAATCTTTAGTAACTTTTTTTAATAAAGAAGTGACATTTAAAAAATGTTACTAAATTTTTTTAGTAATATTTTTTAATAAAAAAGTAACATTATAAAAATGTTACAAAAATATTTAGTAAATTGTTTGATTAGAAAATTATACAAATTACTTAGATTTAATAATTTATGTTTAGATACTTTTATTCTATAAGCAAACAAGTAATAAAAATCTGTCAACACAAACACCAATAGTATTTCAATGGATTTTTAATGTTTAAAAGTGAATTTAGACATGTCTTGTCAATATAGTGTCACTTTTGTTTACCACACATAAGATTCCTAGCATTTACTACAACTACATTCTCACAATCAGTTCATGTATCATGGGAATGACACTGGTAGTTATTCACTGTAAAGTGTACATTACAGTTATTCAACATCAAAACCCTTCTCCTTTAGTTCAGCTGCAACCTCATTCTTCAGCCTTAACCACTACTTCTAAGCTTCCTCATCCTTCCCATGCCAATGAAATCCTTCAATGATTCTTCGTACTCCTTGAGCCTTGACTTCATGAGCATAAGAAAAGCCTAAAACACACTTTAATCATTCATACTTGTAGTGCTTACGACAAGGAAAAACTGATAGTATAACAAAAACAGGTTCACCGCTATCACCCACAATGTTTAATCATTGACAAGAGACTTACCTACTGGATCAGATGGGAAGAGTTGCTTCCAATTGGACCAGAATATATCTGCTCCCCTCCCAATTTTAGAAGTACCAGCTGCAAAGGTTGGTATTGAAGTACTTAATTATTATTTCATATATGTAAGCATGGTAATAACCTTGGAAGAATCACATAAGGAAAGATAACTACAATAGTTGAGAGTCTCAGACCTCATAGACTTCATTCACACTAGAATCTCATGCTTTTTAATGTAGGACTTAAGTTGTATTATAGAGTATATTGCTGGCCTTTTTTATACTTTTAAACAGGTTAAACTAAGTATTTGATCCAATAAATGACACTTGGGAATTAGTCTATCTATGAAAAAAAAGAGTTGAGTTTTAGTCCTCATACAACCTTACTAATACTGGTAAAGATAGGTATGTGCTGTTACTATGCTTCTTAAGTTTAATCTCAAAAAGTTGAGTTTCATTCTTTATACTCCCTTACAGGAACTAAAACTTAATTTGTTTTACACATTCCTAAATGAGTGTTACCTACAAAGGTTAAATGAATAATTTAACCTTTTAAATGTGACTAATTACGCATAAACAGAAAGGTTAATTGAAATATATATTAAACATAGGTATATGTGGCATGTCTACAAAATATCTTATCTCATCAAAAGTGAGGAATAGAGGTTGAAAAGGAAGAACCATGCCTCTCCTTCCACTATCACTAGCTTTGTTGTTTTTATCAACTTGTCCAGAAGAGGGTCTGGATGATGGACTTGCTTCTTTGTCCATCTTTGTATATGTTTATCATCATGTTATGTTATTTATGGCTTAGAACTTCAAGTTATAAGCACAAAATCTATAGCTTAGAACTTAAGTACTCACCAGAAGAATTTTTTCTTGTTGGTAACAGAATGAACTCTTCAGCCATTGAAGCATTTCTCTCGAGCAAATTCTCTTCGGATAGCCCTGCTTGATCTTTTCTGAATGCTAAGCAACATATTCAATTATCAGAATGCAGTTGTGTTTAGAAATGAAGTTCAACTAAAGATCACAGCTTAAAGATGGCACTTACGACTGAGATATTGCAAAGCCAGGGAGAACAAAAAGTTGAAGAGAAAAACATAACCAATCAAAGCTCCTATTCCAATCCAATACCAATACGCTTGTGGGAAAAATCCACGAGATTTCAGTATCAATACTTCCAATGTTTCTTTGGAATTGGGACTAACCTGAAAAATATCTCAGCCAATTTTCTTATATAAATATCATTTTCCTTAGCTCATTCTTCTTCATAGAACTTTTTCACCATTAAAAACAAATTGATTACCTTTCTCCAACTATGCCCAAGAAACTCATTCACAACTATAGCATTTTGTCCATACATCATTGGTGAGGACCAGTAACCCCACATAAACCATTTGTGCACATCCTCTAATGCGAAAAATGAAAGTTTTCAAATTAGAAAGGTTCACTAGATTAGCCACCTTTGAAGTTACACTACCATTTTCTCACCTCTTAAAATCACAAATCCTCCCAGAACTGTAACTGCAAGCAGTGCAAATGTGCCAGCAGTGTTTGCCACGACAATATCCCTTCCTATTGCAGCCATCAACCGAAACAGTGCTGGTGCCATCTGCTTAATGCAAAAGATTACCAAGCACTGTTTTACAAACCTGCCAATAAGATTTCTCATTAGATTCCAAAAGTAAGTGAGTAATAGCATAGTTGAGGAATGAGTACAAATGATTTAGGCCTTACTTGTTCATTGTTTTCAAAAACAGTTTTCTAGTGTTGCTGCCTGCAATGAACAAGTAATGAAACAATGCAACTTCTTCAAAATTCAGTGTGTTCTCCATTTCAAACATAAAGATTCAAGGCTTCCTTTTCGATCTTAATATATGCTTCCACATTAGGATCTGGTTCAATGTTTGCTTCCTTCTCTCTTTTAAGTAGGCCAGTCAACATCTCCATAAAGTAGTAAATTTCAAAATTCTGATTAAGAACACTATCTTGTTTTAGATAAATTTAAAAGGTTTATGCATTCTTTTGTTCACAATTACCATAATTGTGTCCAATCCCTTGACATCTTGCTGAGAAAGCCAGTGTTTCTCTCACAGTCATTTCTCCAATGTGATTATCATGTTGACTTATGTAAGCTGATATCCTTTGTGGCACAAACTTCTCAAGCCCATGTCCATTGTATGTTACTCTTCCAGAATGTTGAGGCTTCATCTCCAATGATATTAATTACTATAATTCAGGAAGTACTCAACTAAAACTATTGTTACTATAGTTAGAGAAATATAACAGTTATTCTCTCAATTTATTACTAAAATTGGTTTCCTTACCTTCAAATCTTTAGCAAGTCTTCCAGCCAATGCCAACAACAACGTGGTCTTTCCAGATCCTGGTGGCCCTTGAAGCAAGGCCATTCTGCAAAAAGCTCAACATCAGAACAAGAAAATATCTAGATGCTCCTTTATTGTTGTTGGGTTCTTCGAGTGGAGGTATTCGATAGAGTTGGTACCTAACCTAAGAGACATGAATCCAATAAGTCTCGAGCCATGAGTCAACCTATAACAAAAAATATTGATACCACCTTTAATCCAAAACCTACATTAGATTTGTAGGCCTTTCTTCTTATATATTGTTCGTCTCACTCATCTTTAGTGTGGGACTCTAGACTTCACACTTGAATTTCTCACTTTTACAATGAGTTTTTTCAAACAAAAGAAAATTCAAGAGTCCCTAAACAAAGAAAGACCGAAAAAATAAATAGATCAAAACCATTATATGAATAAAGGAACCGTATGTGAGATTTGAATTACCTCAAGCACATTCACAAAGAAGTTGAGTAAGGTAGGCAATGCTCTGCTTCCAACATAAACTTGTGCT
>Ga0123342_1003894_pt1 | contig 23448 bp, 8 predicted proteins | sample Turbeawhitnodule_FD_89960 | JGI IMG/M metagenome (GOLD analysis project Ga0123342, IMG submission 89960) | Root nodule microbial communities of legume samples collected from Mexico - Turtle bean Mexico white nodule | ecosystem: Host-associated > Plants > Roots > Nodule | place: Mexico: Nepantla... | reverse complement strand
CCCACACACACACACCCTCTCCAACTTTATTCATGATACTCTATCTATCTATGCCACTGAATTTTTCACTCTTTGACTTTTCCTTATCTAAAAGAAATTCAGATGTGATGTACATCAACTATCTCTGCATTTTGTCGATTCTGAAAGAAATGTTTGATCTAGACTTCACCTTAGTTATTCACATAATTTGTAATTTACAATGTCTTATCTACTTTATGATTCATATTGTGTAGGAAATAAAATCAGTCAAAGACTCGGTTGCGAAATGTTACCTTGACCAATTAAAAGAATTACAGCAAACTGTCGATCTCAAACAGAAGGAATTGGGGGATCTCAACAAAGCATCTGCTGAACTAAGACATGCCCTGGAAGACCTTAATGAAAGGCTTAGTGCTTCTACACAGTCATGTGCTGAAGCAAATTCTATAATAAGTAGGTATGAATTATTTAATTCTTCTGTACTTCTGTATTTAATAATTTCATTTTGTTTTAATATTTCTTTTAAGTGTTGTAGACTTTAAGTGGTTCATATGGATATAGTTTCAGCTGTTCCTTGGTTGATTGGTCTTTTATGTTACCTAGTGAATTGACAATACAGATATGGTTTCCCTTAGTTATTCCTGTCATAGTAATCTATTATGCGTACAATGAATCTAAATTCTAAAAGTAGTATTATTTATTCTGACAGTCTAGTAACTCTCTCTCTCTCTGTCCTCGTGTAGTCAAAAGGTAAACATAGCTGAGCTGAAGGAACAATTAGATGATGAACGGACTCAACGAAAAGAAGAGAGAGAAAAGGCTGCAGCTGATCTAAAAGCTGCCGTTCATAGAGCCCAGTCTGAGGCCGAAGAGGAATTAAAACGACTCTCAGATGCTGCCTTAAGAAGAGAAAGAGAGCTACAAGAAGCAATAAATAAGCTACAGGTTTGAAAGTTTTGATGCTAAATTGGTAAGAAACTGCTCCCTTTCTACTATTAGGAGCTCACATTCTTTCTCAATGTATGTTGTAGGAGTCAGAGAGAGAAATGTCTGTGCTGGCAGAAACCTTGAGGTCCAAGCTGGTATTGTTTCAATTTTGCTCCTGTTAGATGAAGAACATTTTGCACTTACACTTCGTATATAAATCTCCTCTTTATATTCCTTTTCTGTTGCAGGAGGATACCAGGCAAAAATTGGTTGTCTCTGATAATAAAGTTCGCCAATTGGAAACCCAAGTACATGAAGAGAAACTAGCCACTGAAAATGAAATGAAGGTGATCAGATAATTTTATTTAGATTATTGTGTTACTTTATCATGTTTTGCTTGATATCAAGCTGAAAATAAATTTTAATTCATGGAGCAGAAAGTAGAACTTGAACAACACGAAACAAGAAGATTAAGGAAAGAGCTTGAGAGTGAAAAGGTAGATATATGTGAAGCACATAAGTGAATACAAAGTTGTTTTTATGGGAATGATATCTCTTTACATTCAGGTGCCATGCTAATGTTATTTAGATGAGGCTGCATGATTTATTGGTATAACAAACACCGTGACTTTAACTGACTATTACTGATGCTGCTCTTTATCCAAAGAAGGAAGAAAAACTTATAGTTTATATGCTGTTTGGCTTTCTGATTGGTTTATTTTTTGGTTCTATATCGTATCGTCTTTCTTTAAGATAATTTTTTTTCCTGCGGGTCAAGTTTCCTTATTTGAAGCCGAGGTTTTTGTTGATGTTGTTAGCAGGCAGCTCGAGAAGAAGCTTGGGCTAAAGTTTCTGTTCTTGAGCTTGAGATAAATGCTGCAATGAGAGATCTTGATTTTGAAAGGCGGAGGTTAAAATGTGCTAGGGAAAGACTAATGCTTCGGTAAGACTAGATTTGATGTTGATTATAATCATTGGACATTTGTGATTTGAAAAAGTAGGTAGAATCCCCAACGTAGACTACACTTACTGGCATAGAATATCAGAGGACATTTGTGTATAATAACTATTCTTTGTGCAGAATAAATTAGATAGGAGTTCTAACACTTCTAATAAAATCTTCATAAGGATCATGTATACTAGGATTTTATAAACATTACCCTGATGGATCTTAACTAACTTTTAAACTGATCTAAAAATAAAATGAGATAAAATGGATGTACAAACATGTTCAGCAAGAGTAGGAGTATCCAAAAGTTTAGGGAACCTTGTTTAAAAGATAAGTATTTGTTGCTTATAAACCTTTTTCTATTGACATCTCTATAGAGAATGTCTGTACAAGAATGTTTGTGACTAAATCGATGACTGTGATTGCAGAAGAAGGAATTTTGTGGTTTATTGTGTTACTTTGATTTGAATATATACTACTCAGCAACGTTATTTCTATTGAAAATGTAGATACTGGTGTCCATAAGTACGCCTTGTCATTCATATTGATTTTGATTTCAGTTGAATGTTACAAGTCCTAGCTGGTTAATGTACTACCAAATCATGGTATATGAAGTCTGTTTTGACATTTATGCTTTGGTAATGCATCATGTATACCTCTTGCATTCTTCGTAATGATTGTAGATTTCTAGATTTTGCAGCTGAAGCTCTGTGATGCCTTGCAGGGAAACACAGCTTCGAGCATTTTATTCCACTACTGAAGAGATACAAGTATTGTTTGCTAAGCAACAGGAACAATTGAAATCTATGCAAAGAACTCTAGAAGATGAAGAAAATTATGAGAATACTTCTGTAGAAATGGATGGAGTCATTGGTGGAATCTTGGGCAGAGAAAAAGAAATTAATGGATATCATAGTGAAAATGATGCCAAGGCAGGTTCAACTACTTCTGCACAAAAGCTCAACACAGATCACGTTGAAACATCAAGCAATGAGGCAAGTGTCACTGAGAAGCATGACTGTGATATAAGAAGTGAAGAATGCCAAAATACCCAAGAGGCAGAATTCACCAGTGCTGACCATGACCCTAGTGTCAGAGGCGGCTTTGGTTGTAACATTGATGGTATTGGCACAGGAAGTATGGTGGAGGAAGATGCTGTTGTTGGCACTGAAAAAGTTCTTGAAACTGAACGGATTATTGATTTGAACAAGTGTTTAGGTGGGGACACAATGCAAATTGATGATGATGATGATAACAATGTACAAGAAACTGAGGAGCTTGCTCAAGTACCTTCTCGTGAAGGTTTACATCACTATCAATCAAATAATCCTTCGGACACTCAAAAGACCATTGAGGATACAGAAGTTGATGGCACAATCAGAACATCAGACCTTTTAACTTCTGAAGTCGCTGGTAGTTGGGCTTGCAGTACAGCCCCTTCCGTGCATGAAGAAAATGAATCCCTAAGAAGCAGAGATAGTAATGAAGGTTCAAGAGCATTGCATGATTCTAATGTCGTGGTGGCTGAGAGTCAGAATACTCTTTCTGATGCTGCAGTTGCCAGACAAAATGAACGACGAGCACTAAGTGAGATGATTGGCATTGTTGCTCCTGATTTGAGGGAGCAATTTGGAGGTTCTGCATACGATTGTGACCAAGAGAGGGCAGATGGAGGCGGTTCATCTGACTCAGATACAGAGAGTTGTAGCAACACTAGCATTGATAACATAGCCGATGCAAAGGGTGGATCTATATCTGATGACGAAACTCAGGCTAGTGACCATGATGAGGAGGATCAAAAGCAAGATGATACCATGGATGAAGATGATGAAGCCACCCAAGAAGATTGATTTTTATTTTTTTTTGCATAGTTGGGGATTGTACAGAGATATTCGGGTATGTAAGTTGTATAGATACTGAAGGAATCTCCTGTATTTTTTTGCAATTTGCCTAGCTCCCTCCACCCTTTCTTTGTAATTATTATATTTAAGGCATTTTAAAATGCAGTTAATTATTGAAAAATTATTAAATGCCATCTTGCTTCATTAAATGCAAATACTGTGATAAAAAGGTATGAAGTTTCTAGTTAATACATGCTTCAAGTAGTCTATCTAGGGAAAGGACACCATTTAACTTTTGTCTTTCAAGCATGGCAGTTGAATCGTGATGCAAATTATGTATGCGAGATCTTATATTTCATATCGTGAATCGATAGATTCAAATACATTTAAAAAATATAGTGAGGAAAAGGCAAAATAAAGTCCTTAGAGCTAAGGAGAGGTGGATTTTGCTTTCATAGAAGATCCTCTCTTTTTGCTATATGAAACCATTCATGGCAATCCAAATAAGGTAGAGCACGGACTGATTGAAGGGAAAAACATGAACTAGTATGCATCTCTTCCAGCATAGTTCATGCATTTAAAAAAAAAACAGATTAAGATTTTTTCTAATCGGGTCATGACCCGACATATTTTGGAGTGAGATCCGAATTTGGTTTCAGACATATTCAGGCTGTGATTCTTGTCAGAATTGCGATTCACGCGATTTCGAGTGCGATACAATACCGATTTAGAAGTGTAACGAATTTTCCAATGATTCGTATCATGGGGGTTGAGACACGAACCGTGTATAGCGATACTTACTATCATGTTCCAAGCATCTTAAAAGTATCAGTCTGTTGAATTTGACTCAGTTGTTTCCTGAAAAAATTGCCTTGTGTGCTTGGAATCTGTAACTCTGGTTCGCTCAGTATAATCATAAATGCTAATATTTCACCACTTTGCGTAACAATATTGTCATTATCATTATAAAATGTATTATATGGATATGTTTGTAGTATTAAAAAATGTAATATGACCATCATGAAATTAAACTTTATCATAAAATTTGTTCATTGTATGGTATTAGGAAGGAAATAGAAGTGGTGGAATGGATTCGTTGTGTAGGAAGATAAAAAATAGAAACAAAAGATGTGTTTAGGGAGAAAAATGATAGAAAGGAAATCTTGAAAGGGGCAAAAAAATGGGAAGAACTTAGTATTTGTTATGTTAGGGGAGACCATTAGAATGCATTTCCTCACTATTAAATCGCTTGTTGAAATATAAAACTTTCTTTAATTTAGATCAATGGCTAAGGTGCATGAGACTTTAAGTGCTCAAATATGAGTATTTTGATCCTGTAAAGTTTTAAATTAAGTGTTCCATTTCTTAGTCATATTTTGAATACTCTGCATTAAGATAAATTAAACACGTAAATTTACCAAATATTCGTGTTCTAAAGCTGTTTTAGACTCCCAGAGGATCACAATCCCTTATCTGATAACACTTTAGCAACGATGTTAATGTCAAATCAAAAGGACAACCTAGAACACGGGCCTCGTGATTTGCACGTTTGAAATATATGCCAAAATATCTCTGCTTGAATATACCTCATAGTTTTATCATATAAAAATTATATGTAGATAACGTTAGTGACGTGTGATGTGCATATAACAATTTATTCAGAACCAACATTAAAAATTCTCAAAAGAAAGTGATATTAAATCACCAACAGATGTTAAATGAAAAAAAAAGAAACTTTTGTTATCATCAAATCACATGTTAAGCCGATAGGATGTTCCAAACAGTTGAGTATCATCAACATCTAGTTCTTGACAAAATTCTGCTGTGTGAAGGAGAATATATCATATCAGGGTGTTAACAAATCTGATACAATAATAAGCATAGTTATTAAGCATGTGACACACAGATTCAACATTTTGTTCCAACAATGTGTTATCTAAGGTTAGATAATGCACATTAAGATTCCCTATAATACTTCCAAATTTGTTAGAAAAAACAATTGTTGTAAGGTAATGGCAGATACTGTGGTGCATGAGAGAGTCCAGTCTCTGTAACAATCTGGAGGAAAATGGATTGAATTCATAGAGCTATAATTGTACACGTTTAAAAATGTGAAGATGATGATGATGGTAATAGAAGACGAAGGAAGCTGAGTGATGTTGATGATGATGAGGATGTGTACCAATTTTGAAGGCAATCAATGCCACTGGATAATTGAGTGGCAGAGAGTAAGATCATAGATTTCTAATTTGAATGTAAGGGAAATTGTGATGGTGAGGTGGACCACACACACACTCATTTTATATATATATTTATTGATGGTGAGAGATGAATGAGCAAACAGATAGTGCATGTGAAACTACACCTTCTACTCACTTCAACTTCTGATTTATTCAACTATGTTTTATTATTTTCTATGCATTCCCCCCATGCAATATTACTTTATCAAACCCAAACTATAATTTAATTGGGTCTGTGGTTTTACTTAAGTGAAATTGGGATGAAAAAAAAAAGTATTTTTGGTGAGAGAAATGAGTGGATAGGTGGGGATTGCAATCAATTAATCAAGCAAAGTTACCACTTTTTCTTTACTTTTGTTTTTTTGGATTTACAATATTTGATGTGAGTAAATGATTTGAAAAATGTTGTGTTCCTATTAATTAGAGGAAAACAAACCTTCAAAATAATATGGCCAACTAATCTAAAATGACACATGTCACAAGCACCCAAAATTTAGAATCTTGTCTAAAATAAAATAAAAGAAATATAGATAAGTTGTAGTGATATAAAGTAATGGAAAAAAAAAAAAACATAGGGTATAAGATGGTGTTGAAAATGGGTAGGGTTTTTGATATCAAAGTTGACTAGTTCCTCACGTAGTGCAAGTATTTTGGAGGTAGTAATAGAAGAAATGAGTGAGGGGTTGTGGTCCTTGTCCTCATCAAATAGCTACACCATCCTTGTTCAAAAGGGTATGATGAGGGGCTCAAGAATAACCCATCTTTGGTAAAGATCAAACATGTAATAGTTTATTCATAAATTTACACTACCATGAAAATAGATATAAATCACTTTCACAATATAAAGTCATGCAAATTACTTTTCTCCCCACCCTTTGCTTTTTCTTTCTTGCTTCACTACTAAATGAAAATGACTTCCTTTAACTCAAAGATCAAAATAACCCCACACGCTTTGCCCTACTCTCACACTTCACTTTCCTAGCTACATCAATATCCACCTATGTCTCTCATTGATGAGTTTCATCCTAAATCTAGGACCCTAATATTTGTGTGCAAAACAATCTATTCATTTTACCATCTTGGTTAAATCATCATGTGTAGTAGGCAAAAATTCCCATATAGTCACAAATTTTTGAGTCACACCTAATAAGGTGGACATGTGAAATGGTGAGCCAAAGTTGGACAAGATATATACTAGCTTCCACTACATAGCATGATGATATATAAACAAAAAACCCTCCAATGAATATGTGAGAAGGAGGCATGGTGGTCATGATGATGAGGAAGAAGATGAAGCCAAAATGGGGTTCATTTTCCAAATAAATGAGCATGGCTTTGGTACTCAATTACATGAAGAAAAGGGACAAAATAAGGGACCTAACCACATTGACTACTTAACCCTTCCATATCCTCATTACCTCAATCCAACACTCATTCTACCTTGGCTCCTTCTAAGCAACACGTGACTCTCACGTGCCACCCCATGTGACTCTCTTCTTTTCGAGTTCGAATTGGATTGGTGCCTCAAAAGTAACACGAATACCCAATTCTTTTCATTATTATATACTACTAATAATAATAAAATAACTTATGTCATGTAATTGCTCTTTTTGACCCACATATCTAATTTGTCGCATTTTGTTTCTCCAAATCCAATTACTTCATTAATTATGATTACGTATCTAATAAGGTGTATGCATAATCAAAATAAACAAACATTTTGGTTGTGTTTTCGAAGGTTAAGCACAATGAAAATGTTCATTGTTGAATACAATCTTAACACGCAAAGACAAATCTACAATGTGAACGAGGAGAAGGAGGGTTAGAAAATGTTGTTTTGGCTCTACTTTCGAAACGAAAAAACTTCATCAAGTCTTACCCATTAATTATATGAAACAAATAACAACTTTTGACAATATATTGCTTACATAAATAGAATATAATAGGTTTGTTGTTAAGTATTCTTAAAGTGGGTATTCATGAATTAAAAAAAAAATGAAGCTTTGATATTTGATGCATGTTTATGTTTGTTATTGATTTCAATTTAATGTCATGGGTATTTGATAAGATAATGCTTTAATCTAATGGAATGAAGAAAACGTTGAAATGAACAAAACAAAAACAAAATGTGTAGTGTTGACAAATCAATGGTATAAACAAATGATCCGTCAACTTCCACTGTGAGAGGTTCAGACCAAGTTGTTGTTGGTTTTCAAAATTCCTGTGATCTCTTTCGGTCGAAATGATTATCAAAGGATGAACACAAAACAATGGAGGCTCTTAGACATTTTTCAATTTTCTCACTATTCATGGTAAGAAAGTCGAAAGCAACTATTCATTTGCAATGGTACAAGAAAATTGAGTGTGAAAGAATAACCTAATAACTCTAATCAAAGGTAAGACAAAGCTATGTTAATTGATTATTTAGGCCAATAAGATAATGTTTTTATTTATCTTACAAAGTTTTTGTGATGTTGATTACCAAACACAGTGCTTCTTCTCCCAATACCTTCTAGTGGAATAGGGTTGACCTAATTGCATATAAGTATAAATGCAATGTTCCATTCAATACTATAAACCTAAAAATTGAAAGATGCAAAGGCTACATTAATCTAATCAATACATGACAAAGGAAAATACTTGTTTTATTTTACATCTTTCACCTTCAGCAAGTTTTCAAATTTTCACTCTTTTCAAAGAATATATATGTCTTTCTCGTAAAACCAAGTTTAAAAAACCAAAATGCATTCATTTAGATACAATTTAAAAGTTATTAACAATATATATATGTATAAATTTGTGACAAAATTTAATAGGGCATATATTCTTAAGGGAATGCTAAGATGCTCAATAACTGTTTTGTTCATTTACTTAACACATTCTGTGTTAATGTTTACCCTTTCTGGTGGAATCTTTGTGCTACAAAGTAAGGATATTCTGCTATGGAAACTCCTTATCAAAGGTAAACATGTCATTTGATGTAAAAAATTATAAGGTCAAGACAAAGGCTGTTAATAAAGTTGACAAATTCAAAAAAATAATTTAGTTAGAGACCAATGCATTTCTCAATCATGATTTTTCTTATATTCTATTTATAAGTCAAAAATTGTGTACCAAAAAATTTATATTCATTTAAGTGAGAGATCACTTCGAACAATGTATATGGATTTACTATTGGATACAAAGTGGAGGTAGAGTAACATTGACAACTAAAATTAAATAGGTCTCATTATTTATGGCTTAAAGAGACAACTAGACATGTTACTGTAAATTTTTCTGCTGCATGTTTTAGCAATGCCTTTTACCAGTCAAAATCAAACCACTCTTTCTTTGTTCACTATTGCCTCTACAGCTTTGCATTGCATGTATAGAAATTAAATTAAGAGTATGTTAATATATATATATATATATATATGTGTGTGTGTGTATGTATATATAACAACTAAATTAAAACTACACAGAAGAGGCAACTGTCAATTTATGATAACAAAGATGAAACAAAAAAAGACTAAGACATACACAGATACTATTGAAATAAGTTCTTACTAACAGAAATGCAATTGAGAATCTACCACACACATAGAAACTAAATTTTATTAAAGAGTTTTTGTAAATAATATAAGTAGTCGTAAATATCTATCCCAAAAAAAATCATAAATTTTCTGTAATAAAGAATACACATTTCTTAGGATGATCCTGATATCAAATTATGCAGTATTGGAGATCTTTTACCTGAAACAATTGGTTGTTGACAAGTATTATATCTGGCCATATCAAAACCATGTATTCATTGTGTAGTAAATAAAGTAATCAGTTCTCAGCTACGTAGGACCATATGTAGGAATAGTGTCCATCATCTAAATCTAATCCACATTTTCATCCTCTCAAACCCACAAACCTGATAACATAAATACTTGGATCAACTGTCACAAGTTGTTTTAATTATATCAATAATCTTGAAGTTACACCCTGAATTTCTGAATATGCAACTGGTAAACTTTCTGATGAAGAAGTTTGGTGATAATTGATGCTATCTGCATCACAAAAGTTCAGTTGACATGATGAAGTGAATATTTTTTCACCCTGGATTATCTTTTGGAATATTTTTACTGTGGAATAACCAAATGTTGGTTTTGTTTTAGAGACAGGGCTTGGCGGTTAAGTTTTGCATGTGTGAGTGTGGCACTTGTGGTACATGGGACTACCTGAAGGAAGTGGGGAACCACAGGGCTAGCAGCAACAATAACTGCGGAAACTACAAGCAACCACACATTGGCCCATTTTAAATGAACCTGGAATAAATGCATGTTACCCATTTTGAATGTGATGTCACACTTATCTTCTATTCTACCATAATTAGCACAACTAATTTGATTACAACCCACATGACTTTTATGACTATTTTTTCTGCTTTGAAGATCCCATGGAAAGAGTGAGAGGACCTAAACTGTCTTACAAACTGAATGGGAAACTTCTAAACTATTCCAAAAAGTGTAACTCAACTTATAGAATGGGTACGGTGCTTTTTCTATGTGCCCCCCATCCTTCTCAATTTCTCAATGTTACCCACGACCCCAAGTTAGACTCTGAACCAAAGCAATCAAAAAGGCCTAGAAAGAAGAGAGTCATTTTTCTTCATCCCCTTCTGCTTTCCCTCATCTATTGCTGCCCTTTGTAATCATGAGTCCTTGTGCCATCATTGCTATAAAAGTCTCTCTCTCTCTCTCTCCTTCTCTCTCTCATACAAACACAAGATCACAGCTATATTATAACACTTTTCTTTCACCCTAGTAGTTTCCTACCAAGTTCTTCTCACCTATAAAAGCCCCTTCTAGCCTATTTGTTACACCTCACAATCCCATTTTTTGTTTATTTATTATTCTGTTTTGGAAGTGAACTTTATTCTCAAGCTTATAGCTCTTCTTCTCCGAAGAGACCTTGGCTTTTAGAAGGGAAACAGCATGTGCTCTTTCTCTTCAAAACAGACCCTTTGTGGCCCTCTCTTTTTGGCACTTCCTCGTCCATGGCCATCTAAGAGACACCACAGGCACCTTCGGTTGGGTCTGCTCAACAGGTACTGTTCCATATTGTAGTAGTTTTCTACCATGTCTTTTTGCTGTTTTGTTGCATGTGTTTTGTCTGTGTTGTAACATTGGCTTGTTGTACGATGATGATGCAGAAGGAGGGCACACTTGAAAGAAGCAAGACAGAGGAAAAGGATGGTTGTGGTGAAAGCAGAAATTCAGATGAAAAACTTGAAATTGTACATGGAGAATCAAACAATCATAGAGGAGAATGAGAAGTTGAGGAAGCAAGCCATGCTTCTGCACAAAGAGAATCAGGCCTTATTGTCGCAGCTCCAAAAGAAGCTTTCAGAACAGACCAATAATACCAACAATAACTAGCTATTAGATAATTTATATATACAGTTTATTAGTGTGGCGAGAGTAGGAGAAATCAAAGGGTCTGTGTCAATGATCCTTTTCTGATGTTAGCCTATATCTTGTTGACTTTGCTTCCTCTTCTTTTTGTTTTTTGTTGCATCTTAGTTGGAGCCTTGGAGGTTAAATTAATTAATTTTCTAGCAATAAGTTTAGAGTGGTGTAATAAAGATAAATAGGTAATATGTCAATTGTAAGCATTACATAGAATATAGAATTGTGCAACGTTGTGTTAGTTTTTTAAATTCCTCACTTGTTAGTTTTCCTGATGGCATGTTTAGAGTAGGGGATACTGAATAGTTAATAGTGTCCTAGCTTTTTCCTGTCATAAGTATTTGATCAAGCTAATGAATTCGTTGTAAAATATATCTTGTAATAATAAAATCACAACATTTTTCAATTGGGTAACTATTGCATTCATTGGGTCAATTAACAGTATACATGTCTTTGTAATGAAATTGTTATCTAAGAGTAGTGCAGAGATAAATAAGTTAGGATTATTTTAATTTATGCACTCACAATCAGCAGATTCCATATGCTTAGTTTGTTATCAATAGCAAAACACAGTTAGTACTGGCAAAAAAGAGATTCATGATCTATTATCATTCATAACTAATATTCCTACGAATTTATAATTGGCAAATCTATATTGATGTAGAGTATTTTCATACAAACTTTCATAAAATAGATAAATTTCTCCAAAAATTAAAATTAGTTAAATTAACACTAACAATGTATATATAAGAACTTTTAAATAATTAACTGTATAAATTAATTTTACCTTATAGAAAAAATCATCTCATTTTTTGAAAGTTTGTTGAAAAAATTGTCCAAACAAATTCATAATAATAGAAGTTGCACCATCTAACACAGAAAACTATGGAGGAGAAGAAAAAACAAAGAAATGTTCTTCATTCACTACCACCTCCATATCTTTTATGATGGGATTCTTGGGAAAGCAACAGTCACATCTCCAGGTGTGCGGTTATATATGATAAATATATTCTAAAAATAGGCCAAACTGTCACTCAGAGGAATACGGGTGAAATTTTTGGGATTGGTTCATCGTTGTAATGGTTCACTGCTTTGATATTCAACTTCCACAATCTAAGCAGAGATATGAGTTATATAGTTACATGCGTGAGTTAGTGTCAGTAAAGGGTTCAAAACATGATTAATACAATATGCAGTAGCACTTAAATTCAAACTTCAGAACAAATTTGAACCAGTTTCTAACTTCAAAGTAGTCAGTCAAAAGAAACCAAACCAGGTAATCACTTCAATTCACTACAACAGACTCATCATGATTTGAAGTTTGGAAAACCCCTAGAAAGGATATAATAAACCTACAAGGTAACTTAATAACGACTGACCAAGAAAAAGTCTTCGTCATCAAGAACCTCAACATCTTTACTTCCAACAAAATGCTCTCGGCCAATTGCCTTCACTATATTGGCAAATTCTATCCTTTTCTCCACAGGGAGAGGTACAAATGGTAGCCTGAAAACGGGCCTGACAACCCCAAGTTGAGCAAGAGCAGTGTTCAACCCAATGGGGTTTGGCATGTGGAAAAGCCAGTCAATCAGAGGTAAGAGCTTAGAATTTAGTGTAGGATTTACACCACCAAACATTAGTTCCCGCATTAAACCAGGAACCAGGTTGCTTGCAACAGATATAACTCCAGTGGCCCCATAACCCCACCTAGCATCATGGCATTGATCGTCATTCCCACTCCACACAACAATTTCATTGTCTGTATACAGCTTGATCCGATCATTTCCCACACACTCCTTGACACCAGCCAAGTTAACACTTTCAGCTAAGGTTTGAATTACATGAGGAGGAATGTCTTGACCAGTCCGTGAAGGCACATTATAGATTATTGTGGGTCCCATCGAAAGCACACTTTGAAAGTGAGCAACCATGCCATCCAAGGAGGTTTTTCCATAGTAAGGGTTTATGTGAAGGGCAGCATGCATTCCAACAGCAAAACCCTGCTCCGTGGCATGAATTGCTTCCCTGGTGGAGTTGCTTCCAGTATTTCCAATAACCTTAATTTTCCCACCAAAACAGTTAACTGTATGAGCAATGAGCATTATGTGCTCCTCCCAGCTCATTAATTGGCCTTCACCAGTTGTTCCACCAACAATAACACCTTCCACCCCTTGTCCAATCTGCACATTCACCAAGTCATCATATGCTTCAAGATCAAATCGCCCATCAGGTAGGTATGGAGTTTTGATGGCAGTTATCAACCTCAGACACTTTATTTCCTCTGGGGAAGTCCTGTAAATGCAATACACATAGCTTCATTTGTGCAAATTATTGTAATCCAGACATGTAATGTAATCAAAACCAATAGCCCAAATATGCAGCAATGAAACTAGAAACCCATAAAGAATAAATTTATATTACACTAAAATATGTACGAATATAGTTTCACTATAAAAATATATATTGCTGTGTAAATAGATATAAAAAAAATTCAGTTCAAAGATACATATCTAGTATCTAGATGACATAAAACCCTAGTTAAGTGAAAAAAGTGCAAATTAAGTTCAAAGTGTAAATTAGAGAGAGAGAACATTGCTTAAAGCTCTAATGCATCACATCATCTGTGTCTCGTCCAGAAATCCTACCCAGAGCATGCATCCTACAGTTCCCACCTAATTTAGACAATACACACATGTACACATAATAGGAAAAAAAAAGTCTCAGATGAAAAGATGAAAACAAAATGTATATATAATTTAGTAGAAGAATGAATGGATTTAGAACAGTAAATTTCAAACCCACCTATTTTTCAACTCAAAGCTGCGCATTGGGAGGTGCAAACTAGGTTTCACAGCTGCTTGTGGGGGCTTCCAGTTTGAGTTCCTGATCAATATAGAAAATATTTAACATCAAACGTAACAAAGTTTGGAAAGAGTGGTATTTTTCAACACCGTAATCGGCACCAATACAGACAGTCATACATACATGCATATGACAGAGAAAACCATATTGCAACTAACAAAAACAAATAGAATACAGATTTGAAATTGAAAAGAATAAAAATTAGATTAAAAAGTAAAAAGCTGACTCAAAAGTAAGGAGGCAGAGACATAGAACACACTTATGGATGAATGTACAGAGTCCTTTCCACTCCAGTTTATCATTTTACTATTTTCCTTATGCCAAACAAAGAAACATTATTGCCCATGAAGAACTGGAAAGAGGTAACCATGAGGCATAACTTTAGTCAAGTTTACAATTAGAAAAGGACAACACTTTCAAGAAATCGAACGTGAAAGAGGAGAATAAGAAACTCCCATTTCATTACCGAAACTTACTTCTGTAAAACTCATTCTGCTCCTCATAATAATCAATCATTAGCACATATGGCTAGACTAAAAGGCTGATTGTAGAAACACAATAATCTAATGGTACGGTCACTACTATGAATGCTATAAATACAAACTAAATAATTTATGTAATACATATAAATGCTCAAAAACAGAACATATTACACGACTTGAAAGATAAATCCAGTGCTGATTTCATCTTCAGTATTATTATGCACTGTAATTGTAAATCCTTATATTAATTTTGATTCTTTAAGTCCTAATATATAAATAATATTATCCGCTCTGTAGTTGACACACATAATCCAACATACGTCTCTCATTTCTTTCCCCTCTCAGCACAACACAACAACAAACATCAAGAAATGAAATAAGTGCAAGTCTCCAAGAGGATGATGCTAGAAATAAAAGAACTCCTTTGAGGGTGACAACCGATGGTAAAAATAAATAAAAAAGACAGGACAATCAGAACTGAACACAAAGATAGAATGCTTTGAACAAGGTATCAAGCAAGGCTTTTAAAACTCATCACAGTTTTTATGCCACTAAAACACACAAAACGACACAATATATTTAAACCCACTACACACAAAAGTGTAAAGGGCAACTCAATCCGGTGTTGATTCAAAATCAAGTGTCTCTCACTAACTCAATTAACCCAGTGAAATCCAAATGCGAATATCCCTCACCCATGCATGCCCCTTAAACGCTTTCTCACTTCAGAAAACCTTTAAGAAAAAAACCATCAAACCGCGAATCAAACCTAATAACGCAAAGTTAACACATAATCCAATAACGAACAACCTGACCAGCAACAACGGCCACACACAAACAACACTTGTGTTATTCAGATTTCAGAAATCAATACATCAATAATAAATCGAAATCCGAAAACGACAAAATAAAGAAAATAATAATTAGAATTGACGAAGAAAATGAACCTAGTGTTTGTATAATTGGTGACATTGGAGGGGCAATCGGGGAAGGTGGCAGCTCTGAAGGAAAGGGTCTTGAGTGTAGCCATGGTTGGACAGAGCGGAGAAGAAGATCCGAATGGGGAGAGTAAAACGGTGGCGTTTGGAGAGAAATCTTAGAAGAGAAATGGGAAGAAGGTAACTGCAGTGAGAGTATAGAATGGCGGCGAAGACTACTTTGGTTGTTCTCTGTGCGGACTGGAAAACAAACAGAAAAATGACACACACCACTGCACTTCTTACTCCCTCTTTCACACTCTTTTAACAACTATAATTATATTATATTTTTTAAGTTAAATAAAAAATTATAAATTAATTTATTGATAAGAACAACCCTTCAATATTTTATATTTTATACTTCCTTTTAATACTCCTTTGTTGTATTTTTGGTCTAGAAAATAAATTTGAAATTTTTTATTTTATTGTGTAAGAGGTGAAAAAATTAAATAACCCAAATAAAAAAAATACAGATGTATACTATTTTGTTTTTGAACTTTTTATTTTTTAAATGAAAAGTAAGAAGTGATGTGTTCATTTATCAAAGCATTAAACAATGGAATCTTTATTTTTTATTGAAAAGAATACATTGAAAACAATAGAAAGAGTAAAGATATGAATTATTAACAGCGTTTCTATCAAAAAGATGTTAGGCTTTTGTTTTTTTGTATGAGCTTCGATTTCTTTAAGGATTTGTCTGTTTCTAAGGAGTTAAATAAAAGAAAAATAATAAGAATGAAAAGTGAGATTCTTTTTCTTAAAATAATAAAGTGGAAAAAAAAATCAGTAATTTGATTGATGTTATATAAATCAAAATAATTATAATTAATGTTATATCTTATAACATATAATATAATCGATTAACCTATAATATAATTGAATCGATTATTTTTTATATAATTGATTTTTTTATTTTTTATATAATTGATTTTTTTTCACGTGTTTTAATTCAGTTATTCAAGTCATTATGTTTCTTCATATAAGCATCATATAAACCAGTTGAAATCATAAGTTAAATAAGATGAAAGTTGAACATAAATAATGCATTTATGAAAAGAAAATTAAAAAATATGAGACCAGAGGATTATATTTATTAAAGTTTGTAGGTAAAGTTAACTCTCTTCAACTTTTCTCTTACATATATGATGATTATAGTGGATCTACCTACAAATTCATCTACGTTGTTTAATTTAAATAAGTGAAATAAAGTGGAACAAACACGATGTAGCAATAAGAAAATGAGGATTATATTTGTAAAAGCTTGTATGTAAAGTTGTTTTTCTTCTTACATATATGATGATTATAATGTTTCCACCTAGAAATTCATCTACGTTATTTAATTCAAATAAGTGGAACAAACACGATACAACAATGATGATTATGTTTGTAAAAGCTTGTATGTAGAGTTGGTTTTCTTCGACTTTCTTCTTATATATACAATGATCATAGTGGATCCACCTACAAATTCATTTGCGTTGTTTAATTCAAATTAGTGGAACAAACATGATACATCAATGAGGATTATATTTGTAAATGTTTGTATGTAGAGTTGACTTTCTTCGACTTTCCTCTTACATATACGATGATCATAGTGGATCCAGCTACAAATTCATTTGTGTTGTTTAATTCAAATAAGTAGAACAAACATGAAGATTCTTGGCTTTTTTCGTCTGGATGAACAATACTCATGTGAAAAGAAACACACCTCTCAACAACAATGGAACTCTATTATTATTCTTTGGTGTTGAATAGGTGAATGTTTACAATGACGCACAAATATTATCGGTGAAGATCAAGTTGTTGAACTTAGTTGTTGGTAAAAATTAAAATGTAGTTTGGAAACATTTTAGGAAAAAAAAATAGATATTTTCAACATTAATTTTGTTTTTTTAATTAGATTTTATGGTTTAAAAGTCTTCTCGAAATAATCTTAAATATAAATTTTCGATTAGGGATCTTACTTTTTTTTAGAACAAAGTATAATTTTTAATTTCAACGAAAAAGATTTGGATTATATTATTTGAATAGAATTTCTAATGAAATTATTATATATAGATGGTGTAAACCAAAGTTGATGTAAGAAATTTTGGATAAATTCATCATTTTGGTACTTTCAAATTATCTAATTCAAAAGGTGATTTATGACTTTCAGAATACTCAATCTAAAAGACAATTTGGCAAGTTCGAATAGGATAATTTGTAAGGTATTTTTGGATCACCTAATTAACAAGGTGATTTATGAATTTCAGAATAGTCAACCTTAAATATATTTAGGCAATTATGGATTGACCAATTTGAAAATGTGTAACACGTATCATAGATTACTTAACAAGCCACGTGTTGTTTTCCACACTTTCAAATTACTTATTTTGGAACATTTTTTTAAAATATAACAAATTTGTTTAATGGAGCTAAAATTGATGATCAATTTTGGAGTGAAAAATTGAATGAAGTTGATACATTATCAATTATGGATGAAGTCATTATATTATGAAATTTGATTCAACTATAGATGAATTAGTTAAAGGGAATTGTAGTGATGCTTTCACAACAAACGACATAAATAGCATATTTTGTTATTTTTACTCAAAATGTGAACAAGTGTCATATACTTATGTTATAATGTATTTGTTTGGGTATTTAGCATGTAGAAAGATTTATTTGAATAGGTTTATATTTATAAGTTCGGAAGACTTATGTGTTCTTAGGTTGAAAAAAAGGTTAAAAATATCATACCTACAAAAACGATTTACAATTCACTATAACTTAAACAAATAAACGTGATTGTTCTTTTAAAATCTTCATAAAACTATTAAACAAGTTTAGAAGATTGATTCTCAAGTTACTTTGTGGATATCATAACCATTAGTTGGTTGATATATTAATAGGTCATTCATATGTTGAGAGATTAAGAAGTAATGAGAAACTCGTATTTATTGATATGACTAAGAGTTTAGTGAAGTCTAGAAGCATTCCATTGACTTTGAAGAAGTACAACAAAGATAATGTCACAACTGCAAACAAGTGTACAATTTGAAGTATGTATATCGAATATTAGAAAGAAAATCAATAATTAAAACGTAACAATTAATGAAGTTGCTTGAGTGTGACATGTATATTTACTATATATAATAGGTCTCATGAGAATTCTAGAGTTGTGATATATGTTTTTTGGACACACTCATATCTAGTCAAACTATTGCATGTATTTAATATCTAGTCAAATTATTGCATGTATTTAATATTGTTTTGCTAATGAAAAATACATGCAAAACTAAAATATATAAGTTGTTTTTACTTGAGATTGTTGTTGGGGTGTCCATAAAGTTGTCTTGTTATGTGGCATATGTATTATTCAAATATGAACAATAAAACAATTTTGCTTAAACTCTTTAAAGACTTAAAAGGTTGTTTATGAAAATGGATGCCCTCCCTAAAATTTTCGTCACTGATAGGGATCTCATTTTAATAAATTCAATTACAATTACTTTTTTTGAAGCTTGCAACCTTGTATGTTGATTTCACAAAAAAACAAAAAATGTAAAAGCAAAATGTAAAATTTTAGTACATCCTACCGAGCCTTGAGATTAAGGTTCAATTAGCTGCATAAGGGGGGTTGAATGGAGCCTAAGTATTCTACACTTCTTCAGGTGCACAAGTATTTTACACCTCTGTAGGTATACAAGTATTCTTAAACCTCTCTAGTTCACCAAGTATTCTTACACCTTTTTAGATCACCAAGTATTCTACACCTCTTTAGGTACACAAGATTACACCTTTTTAGGTACATCAGTCATATCATAATCTCCCCTTGAGATCAAAACCTCTAAAAAATATGAGAAAAATATTTATAGATGGAACAATGAAAACTCACAAGGTATACTTCATAGAGTGAAGAATTTATAATAGTTAAACACTCAACCCAAAGTTTTAGATGTTCTACGATAGCAGATACAAACTATATAAGCACAACTTTATCAAACAACTGCATATCTCTTTGAAAAAGGCGTTTTTGTACACTTTGTATTCTCTTTCTTATCATTGTTCTTCATCTTCAAGGTCTTTATATAGCCTTTGGAATGTGACCATTGAGATTTCATTATTCTTATTTCTTCAAGTAGTTAGACGCGAAATGGTAACTTTTGCTCTGATTAATTCTTTCGCGTCTTGAACGTGTGAGGCAATTCAAATAATTTCCTTTTATTCCTCAATTGTGTATGTTGAAGCATTAAGTCATCTTGACTCAAATATCTATGGAAATTTGCAATGTTGATCTTCCATCATGCGGCAGACGCTCTGTTTTTTTTTTTTTTTTTTTTTTTTTTTTTTTTTTTATTTTTTTTTTTTTTTTTTGGGGCCACTCTCTTTTTTTTTTTTTTTTTTTTTTTTTTGCTCTGATGTAATCTTCGCATCTTAATTGTGTGAAGTAATTTTAAATTGTTTTATATTTTTCAAATGTGAACATTGTAGTTTTAATCTTCTTATCTTGATGCACTAATTTGTCGCGTTTTTCTTCAATGTAGTAGACACTCAATATGGAAACATTTGCTTTAATGCAATTTGTGTGTCTTTAACACATATTTGCCTTTTCAAATTCTTCCTTTATTTGTCTGAATTTGAACGTTGAGGCTTTAACAATTTTGTACTTAAATCTTTCTCTTTTCAGCATTGTTCATCATATTCTTTATGATAGATGCTCAAATAGGAAAGTTCATATGAGTCTTTAATACATCATATCATTTGTTTGCACTTTGAAACTTCTTTCTCTTTGAAAATATTTGTTCTTAGAATTTTGAAATAGTTTATATCTTCATAAGCGTAAATCTCACTTTGCAATTTCATCTCTTTCTCATTAGATGTTCAATATGAAAACTTTTGCTTTCAACTTTATACGCATCTTTACGTTCCTTTAACAATTTATGAAAACATTGTAAGAATCAGTGAACATAATAATTATCATAATAAAACTTGGGTAGCACTAAACTAATATCTTTTTTGTATTTTTATAAATTTCCAGACCTTATATTTCATGATTTAACAGTAAATACACTTTTAAATAGTTCCCAAGTTAATACAAGGATTGAACATTGCATAATAAAAAATCTTGGAAACATGATGTACATGCACAATCAATGAAGAAATATCTTTGGGAGTCCTAGGAAATGATCTATTACTTGAGAACAAAATGACTGTTAATTACTTTAACTTTTGAGTAGTTTAAACAATATTTTATTTTTATTTTTTCTTATATATAAAACATAACTTTTATATATTTATTTAGACGTGGATATTAATCTTACGTTTATTTAACTCGTTTAAATTTTATTGTTAAAAATAGATTTATAAAATATAACTAAAATATTAAAATAAAATACATTATATTGTATTTTTTGTTAAAAATCACATCATCATATTCATAATATTTACGAATATGTATTATAGAGAAAAGAATATTAATAATATCTTGAGATGATGAATAAAAATATTATTTTGATTTATAATTTTTTATTAAAAATTCAAATTTATTATACCTAAAGTTGTTTAAAATAGAGTATTAAAAAATATGTTGTTACGCTTCCTCCATTTATAATTTAAACGATGCAGAATAATGCAAATTAAGTGGGAATTATTCTAGAAAATTAAAAACTAAGTCCAATCTTAAAGAAAGCATTTCCAACAAACTTATTTATTTATTTATAGTATATAAATATGAAAACGTGTACAGCGTATCTTATAAACTTTTTTTAAAGCTCTATTTTTCTGATGACACATTGGATTTTAATAAAAAGTGCTCAATATATCCTTGTTATAATATATCTTAAATATATTATAAATTATATATCTGATACCTTCAAATTATATTTTGAAAATAATTTTAGATTACATAATTTAAAATAAAATTATATAATACAAAAATATCTCATATTATATATTCTAAAATATAATTTTAAATTAATTGTAAAAATTACTAGAGAGATACAATAGCGTGTGTTTTTATCTTATGGGAGGTGTAACAAGAAAACCTCCAAAAGTGTACTTTAAAAAGCCCAACTTAGAAGCATCGTGTTTTGGAATCATAAATGGGACTCAAATAAATCTAAAAACCATTTTCATATGTTAGTTTTCTTCTCAGTACTAATTAACTACTAATTACATGTTATTAGTTATTTATTAGATACATCTAAATCGTATCAGAATATTAAATTGATATATTATTAACTATATTTAATTTTAATCTTATCCTTAAAAATAGGAAACTATAAATTAAATTACCTGATTAAGAACGCCATAAATATATAGCTAAAAACTTATTTTTTAAGATATGGGTTTAATTTGTTACTAAATACAGGCCTCAAAAACCTGAGTTTACCAAGTTTAAAGAAAAACTAGTTCATTCTCATCACTTATCTATTTAGAAAAATTGTGGATAATTAATTGTTTTAATCATAGTTAATGCGTCATTTCAAACAGTTTGAGTGTATAAAAAGTGTTTTTTAGCTAAATTAAAAAAAAAAACTTATTTTTTAGTATAGTATGAGCAAGATGAGGCTCGAACACTTCTCTTAAATGGGCGTATCCGTGTCGGATACTCGTATCGGTGTCGACACTCGTACGACATTTATCGGTAAAGTGTTCAATTCAAAAAATATTTGTTGGATTTTTGGAAATTCTAGCACGATTTTAATACAATTTTAAAAGGTATAAATACAATAATTTTCTAAAAACTCAAATTTATTGTATACATTTTTATTATGATTATAAAAATAAGGAACAAATTCTTTTAAATCAGTCATGTCAATGTCCTGAAACATACTTTTACACATAAATATTTATTTTCAATTTATATAATTCAAAATTACATAATATATAGATCTGTGTTCCCGTGTCCTACATTTTAGAGATTATACGTATCTTCGTGTCGTGTCAATGTCCGTATCCGTATCTGTGCTACATAGTGTCTTCAAGTAGCTTACAACAATGCTGCAAAAGTAATTTTGTTTACAAACAACTTATTGTTTTATAATTTAAATTTAATTAATATTTATTGATATAAATTAATTAAAAGTTAATATTTTTTTGTGAAAAAGAATTATATTTTTAGTGAAAAATTAATTAATTAAACAGATGATAATAAAAAAAGTAGCATCAATTATGTAACATTTAAATAAATTTTCATTTTTACATACTATACTCAGTACTTTTTACAATCTTGATCTTTTATATGATGAAGAAAATCATTAATTATTTTTCAAAAAAAAAATCTATAAATGTTAAGTATATTTTTAGTTAATCTCGTAATTACAACCTTGAATAAATTTTAGTATGTTTTATCCTATAAGTTGAACTTCACTAGTTTGAAAGTCTTATTTAACTTTTTCACTTGTTTTATATTTAAGTTTTAGGATAGATTTAAATAAACTATATGTAAAATATATTAATTATTGCTAAAAACTAAATCTATATGGAAAAAACGATAGTTTTTTTAATAAGTCAATAGATGTTTTCAATAAAATGATTAAAAAAGTAATTCTTTAAAAATAATTTATTATCTATTTATTAGTATTGTTGTGGTAGCTGTAATAGTAATGTTAAATTTACTAAAAAAACATGATATATAATCATAAATGTAACGCGTCTTTATTTGTCATATATGAAAATAAGAATATATATATATATATATATATATATATATATATATATATATATATATATATATATATATATATATATATTTTTTTTTTTTTTTTTTTTTTTT